>Ga0102592_1000253_pt1 | contig 116097 bp, 117 predicted proteins | sample AraplaCol_mMF_r2_FD_76861 | JGI IMG/M metagenome (GOLD analysis project Ga0102592, IMG submission 76861) | Arabidopsis root microbial communities from North Carolina, USA - plate scrape MF_Col_mMF_r2 (SPADES assembly) (version 2) | ecosystem: Host-associated > Plants > Roots > Endosphere...
ACGCCCGCTGTGGGTACAGCGGGCGTTTCAATCGAGAACAATCGCGCTTGGGAGGAGCCGCGATCGCCTGGAATTAGCGGGCAGAAGCCTCACGGGCAACGCGATGGATGTCCGAACGGTCGATGCCGAGGTCATGCAATTCGCGGTTGGTCATGCGGCCAAGTTCCGTGACGGTCTGACGATACTTGCGCCAGTTATTGAAAGAGCGAGAGAAGTTCATGTTAAGCCCCTTTCTGAGGTTTTCATCTGCCAGCAGCCACCGATCGGCGCTGACCTCTATTTGATGACTAGAATATATGTTGCGGCGCGAAAGACTAAAATAGCCAAGTTTTCAGATCACCTATGCGGTGTATGCAATGCTCATGGGATGTTTGACGCAGACTTACCGCTTTTTGGTCAATGAATAGGCAGAATGACTCTTAGGCAAGCAAGTCGGTTGAGAGTGCTGAATGGATGCCAATGGAGAAAAACGCTTCTCCCTCCGGCGATTCCGGCCGTCCAACTGATGCAAAGAGCGGTTCCGCTTCGGATCGGAAGCTGCCCATCCGTTCGCAGGGTCGGCGGGGCGGCGTGGCGCCAATGTGGCGCGCGGCGCCAATGTGGCGCGCGGCGCCATGCGACGGAAAAAGCACAGAGCGTCAAGGCTTTAATCGCGCTTCGGCTTAACAAAAACGCCCGCCGGGGGAGGATCCGGCGGGCGTGTTATGGTGCTGGCAACTGGGAGGAGGAGTGTTGCCAGCCTATCGCAGCGCGCTGGGAGGAGGAGTGCGCAGCTGCGAATCTCGTCACGGACAATAGATCCGAGGGCATCCGGCTGAGCCGTGCCAGGGCGCCATCCCCGTGCTTCGACACCTCAAACAAATAGTATGACTAATGATTATTTTGCAGTGCAATAAATTCATGAGTGGTATGCGTAATGCGCATGCCTCTCCGTTCATATGTCTATATTAGCGCTTCTGACGTTAGCGGCCGGTTAACACTCGATACAAGTTAGACCAATGAGGAACTTGTATATTTGCCGCAGGAGCGTTTGCGAACACCTCTGCTGCGTCTATAACGGCGAGAGCCGCAGTGCCGCAGTCGGCGTCGCGGAAATAAGGGGTGGAGCATGTATCGCGGCAGATTGGAGCGGGATCTCTCCCTCTGGGTGGGCAAGGGCCTGCTCGGTCAGGAAACGGCAAGCGCACTTCTCGCCGAATATGACAGCCGCCCGGCAAGTTTCAGCCTCGGCAGGGTGCTGATGGCGCTGGCGGCGGTGCTGCTTGCCGCTGCCATCCTGCTGGTCGTCGCCTCCAACTGGGAGGCCATCCCGCGCCTTGTCCGCGTCGGCGGCATCCTCGCGCTGATCTGGGTGGTGCACATCGCCGCCGCCCGGATGCTTGCCCGCGGTTCGACAGCGGCCGCAAGCGGCTTGCTGGTCATCGGCGCGATGAGTTTCGGCGGCGCCATCTCACTTGTCGGGCAGATGTATCATCTCTCCGGCGACGAGCAGACGGTGATGTATCTCTGGTTCGCCATCGCGACGATCTCGGCAATCCTGTTCCGTTCGGGCGCCGTGACCATCGTCGCCGGCTTCCTCTCCTGGGCGTCGTTCGCCGTCTACCTGCAGAATAACGACACGCATTGGATAGGCTTCGATCCCTGGATGGCGCCCATCATGGCGGCGATCACAATCGCCCTGGTGCGGTATACCGGCGCCGAGCGGGCCCGCCATCTGGCCTATCTGCTTTTGATCGGCTGGCTCGCCTGGCTCTATACTCTCTATGAGGAGATCGCCGTGGCGCTCGCCTTCGCGATCGGCGGCATGGTGGCCTTCGTCCTGACGGCGTTGCCGCTCCCGCGGATCGCCTCCCTGGTCAGGAGCGCCGGTGCGGCCCCGGCCTTCTACAGCTTCCTTGTCGCCGCGATCGGCTTCCTGCTGCTGCATATCGAGATCGAGGACGGCTGGCGGCTGGTGGTGCTTGGCGTGGCGACGCTTGCCGCTTCCGTGCTGGCAATCGCCCTGCATGGCAGGAATAACGGCGCGGTGCGTTATCTCGCCTACACCACCTTTGCCGCCGAGATGCTGTATCTTGCCTCCGTCACCGTCGGCTCGATCCTCGGTACGTCGAGCCTCTTCCTGTTCTCCGGTCTCGTGGTGGCACTTGTCGCGTGGATCGTCATCCGTCTCGAGCGGCGTTTTTCGGCGAATGCACAGTCGGCGAATGGACAGGGGGAGCGCGCATGAGCTCGTTCATGGCAAGGCTGCAATCCGGTAGGGGTTATCTCTTTTCGGCGATCATCGTCGCCGGTCTGCAGACCCTTATCCTCGGCACGATCATCCAGAGCCGGGCGTCTATCCTCAGCAATGGCGCCGAGGTGCTGCTGAAGACGGCGCCCGTCGACCCGCGCGATTTCCTGCGCGGCGATTACGTCGTCTTGAACTACGACATTTCTTCGGTGCCGGTGCAGACGGTTTCCGGTGGCATTCCGGCCGAGCCCGGCGAACGCGTATTATGGGTTCGGTTGAAGAAGCAGGAGGACGGTTTCTGGACGGTGATCGAATCGTCCTTTCATGAACTGTCGCCGCAGCCGGAGACCGTGATCCTGCGCAGCCAGCCATTCTACAGCGGCGGACTTGCCGCCGGCGACAGCATCCGTGTCGAATACGGCATCGAGCGCTATTACGTTCCGGAAGGCGAGGGCAAGCCGATCGAGGAGGCCCGCAATGACGGCAATGTCGCTATATCAGTGCGGGTTTCGCCTGATGGAAGCCCGCAGATTCGCAGCCTTCTCGTTGACGGCAAGCCGGTTTACGACGAGCCGCTTTACTGATCCGGCGGCACTTCTTAGCAGGGCGGCTTCTGAAGCGCAGATCGCTGTCATTGACCGTTCATTTTTCCTTTGCCTCGGCCAAATCGGGTGATATAGAGACGCCGCGCTCCGGAAGGCCTCATGCGCAGGCATAGGCATGCGGTTTTGTGAACGCGGGTATGGTGAAATTGGTAGACACGCCAGATTTAGGTTCTGGTGCCGCAAGGCGTGGGAGTTCAAGTCTCTCTACCCGCACCAAGCTGTTTGCAGGCGGGAGACTGAGAATCGGTTGTTCCAGAACAATTGAAAGTTGTCCCGAATAGCCCGCGAGTGCCGTTCCGCTTTGGGCGGAATGATACGGAATTGGAAAAGCCACGCGCGGCACGCTGCCGGCGTCGTGCTCATTGAAACGAACGGCGTCTGGGCACGGCCGCCACGACATGAAGGTAGGAAGACATGCAGGTTATCGAAACGCTCGCTGAAGGGCTGAAGCGCGAAATCAAGGTCGTTATCCCGGCCAAGGACATGGAAGACAAGATGAATGAGCGTCTTGCCGATGTGAAGGACAAGGTCCGCATCAACGGCTTCCGTCCTGGCAAGGTACCCGCTGCTCACCTGAAGAAGGTTTACGGCAAGTCGATCATGGCCGACCTCGTCAACGAGATCGTCCGCGAGCAGCCGGCTGCTATCCTGTCCAGCCGCGGCGAGAAGTCGGCCACCCAGCCGGAAATCGCCATGACTGAGGACAAGGACGAAGCCGACAAGATCCTCGCTGCCGAGCAGGATTTCGAATTCACGCTCTCTTACGAAGTTCTTCCGCCGATCGAGCTGAAGTCCGTCAAGGGCCTCAAGGTCACGCGCGAAGTCATCGACATCTCGGATGACGAAGTCAACGAGCAGGTCCTGAAGGTCGCCGAAAGCGCGCGCTCCTACGAGACCAAGACCGGCAAGGCCGCAAATGGCGACCGCATCACCATGGATTATGTCGGTAAGGTCGACGGCGAAGCCTTCGAAGGCGGCACCGACCAGGGTGCCGAACTGGTGATCGGTTCCGGCCGCTTCATCCCGGGCTTCGAAGATCAGCTCGTCGGCGTCAAGGCCGGCGACGAGAAGACCATCACCGTAACCTTCCCGGCCGACTATCCGGCCAAGAACCTCGCAGGCAAGGAAGCGACCTTCGACATCACTGTCAAGGATGTCGCAGCCCCCGGCGCTGTCGAGATCAATGACGAACTCGCCTCCAAGCTCGGCATCGAATCGGCCGATCGCCTGAAGGAGATCGTCCGCGGCCAGATCGAATCGCAGTACGGCTCGCTGACCCGCCAGAAGCTGAAGCGCCAGATCCTCGATCAGCTTGACGAGATGTACAAGTTCGAGACCCCGGCTTCGCTGGTCGACGCCGAATATAACGGCATCTGGAGCCAGGTGAACAACGATCTCGCCCAGTCCGGCAAGACCTTTGAAGACGAAGACACGACCGAAGAGAAGGCGCGTGACGAATACAAGGCGCTCGCCGAACGTCGCGTCCGTCTCGGCCTCGTTCTCTCCGAAATCGGCGAAAAGGCCGGTGTCGAAGTCAGCGAAGACGAAATGCAGCGCGCCATCTACGATCAGCTGCGCCAGTATCCCGGCCAGGAAAAGCAGATCCTCGAATTCTTCCGCAGCCAGCCGGGCGCCGCCGCTTCGATCCGCGCACCGATCTTCGAAGAGAAGGTCATCGATCACCTGCTGACCGAGATCGACGTCACCGACAAGAAGGTGACGAAGGAAGAACTGCTCGCCGAGGAAGAAGGCGAAGCCAAGGCTGAAACCAAGAAGGCCGCTCCGAAGAAGAAGGCCGCCGCCAAGGCTGAAGCCGCCGACGCCGGCGAAGGCGAGGAAGCTGCCCCGAAGAAAAAGGCTGCTCCCAAGAAGAAGGCTTCCGAGGACAGCGCCGAGTAATCGCTCGACCGTTCTGAAAGTTTGGAAGGCCCCGCCATTGTGCGGGGCCTTTTTCTATGATCCGGGGCAGTTCATTCCCGAACGTCTTCTACGATAGAGCTGCAGCAACAAAGAGTTGCAATAAAGTATAATTCACGGCAGATTTCGCTGACGGTGGGAGGACCTGAACATGACTGCAAAGCACGACATGAAGAAGCTCGTGGAGGAAATGTATGCTGTGCGTGACCGCGGCGATGTCGAGGGCACGCTGGCGCTGCTCGGCGAGGGTTGCACCTTTCGCATGGTCGGCAATATGCGGCTGGCGCCCTTTTCAACTGAATCAAGCGGGCATGCGTTTCGGCAGGCGATAACGCAGCTTATCACAGTATGGGACCTATCGAAGATCAGGACAGCCATCTATGTGGACGAAGACGAGCAAATGGTCTTTGCCCACCGCGAAGGCGAGGTGAGGCACATCCCATCGGGAGTGAGCTTCCAAACGGAATTCATCGACAAGATCCATTTCCAGGATGGCAAACTGGTCAAGATCGTCGAGTTCGTCGACACGCTGCAGGTGGCTGAGACGAGCCAGATAATCCAAATCGCTTAAACGGGCATCCAGGTCGAAGCGCTTCAAAGCGCGACATCAACTTGATTTAAGTTTGATGCCGCCCATGTTTTCGGCCGACAGGGCGTCGGCCGCCGTTGCAATCAATGCCCTGTCAGTTGCGCGACTTTCCTGACATGGCTGACGGCCGCGGCGCCACCGGCCGTCTGGGTGAAGAGGTGAAGCGTTTCCTCCTCGTCATCGGCCACCGGCGTCAAAGCCTGATCCATATAGGTCTTCGACTTGGCGTCCCTTGCGATCAGGAATGCCGAGACTGCCAGGCTGATGATCGTGCCGGCGAGCGAGACATGCTTGCTGAAGGTTTCCCAGACGAAGCGCGGCCAGAACACCAGAGGATTTTCGCGCGGCAGCTCCGGGCGCCGTTCCGACGGCGTCTTTAGACGCAGCAGGCCGCTTTGAAGCGGATGCACGTTTTCCAGCGGCACTGTAGTCGCAAAGGAAACGAGAACCTTGGCGAGCCTTACCAGTGGAACCCCGGTTGCCACGGCGCGGCGCAGCAGCGTCTTCATATGATCAGGCGAATAATAGAGCGACCATGCCTCGTGATAGATGTCTTCCCATTCCTGCTTGCTCATCTTCGGATGCGCGGTGCAGACATGTTCGACGTCGTAGATATTGAGATCGGCATCCATCTCGACGCCCTTCTTCCACAGGACCTGATGGTCTTCGGAGCCGGGCAGCGGCGTCAGGATGAAGAATTCGATGACATCGAGCGGCAGTTCTTCCTGGATGATCGTGATGTCGCGGCGGATCGATTCCGGCGTGTCGGCGGGGAAACCCAGGATATAACCGGCGAGCGTCATGATGCCTTGCGCCTTCCAGGCGAGCAGCATCTTACGATATTCGGTGATCTTGTTCTGGTTCTTCTTGGCGGCTGTGAGATTATCGGGATTGACGTTTTCGAGGCCGATGAAGACGCGCGTCACGCCGGCGCGCTTGGATTTTTCGATGAAATTCGGAATCTTATGGCAGAGCGTATCGACCTGGATCATCAGGCCGAGCGGAATGCCGTCGCGCTCCTTGAGCTCGATCAGCCGATCGAAGATCGCTTCCCAATCCTTGTTGCGGGCGAAATTGTCGTCGGTGATAAAGAATTTATGGATGCCCTGCGCCCAGTTCATCCGCACCAGCTTCTCGACGTCGTCGGCCGAGCGGAAGCGTGACTTGCGTCCCTGGACGTTGATGATGGTGCAGAACGAGCACTGGTAGGGACAGCCGCGCCCGGCATCGAAGCTGGTGCTGAGCCCGAGCGTGCGCTGGATATTGTCCCTCGGCAGGAAGGGAACCGGCGTGCCGCCGATGCCGGGAAGGTCGTTCATGAAATTGTAGAGCGGCTTCAGCTCGCCGGCGACCACGTCGCGCAGCACCATGTCGAGCCGTCCTTCGGCCTCGCCGGCAAACATCGAGATACCCATGTCGCGGCAGGCATCGAGCCCGACCGCCTTGCCGTCGAGCATCGACAGGCAGCCGGAAACATGGAAGCCGCCCATCGAGACCGGCAGGCCGGCATCGCGGAACGGCCGGGCGATATCGAGCGCGCGCGGATACTGGTTCGACTGGACGCCGACCAGCGCAACCATGCCGAAATTGTCGTGGCGTTTGAACTGGGAGAGCAGCTTGGCGAAATCGATCCGCGTGTTGGTCTCGTCGATGACGGTGATATCGATCTCGGTGTCGGGTCCGAGCACTTTGCGCTCGGCGCATTCGGCAGCGATGCCGTAGAGGGCCGCGAGCGAGTTGGAGGGGATCATCGCCCGCCACCAGCGGATGACGTAGCCGTCATCGTCATAATGCGACGGCTTGATCAGGATGAGCTGAAAACGTCTGCGCGCGGCTTCCGGGGAATGGGACAAGAGTATCTATCTTTCTTTAGAAGCTTTTGCCCGGAGACAAAATGGCGTTGAAGGCACATATCAGGCACGGCGCAGGATGCGAACTATCGGCTTCAAACTACGGCATAAAGCGGCGCGATACTCCGCACAGTGTCTCAACCATCAATATACTACATGATATCGAGCATCAATGCGCGGTGGTCTGAGACCTCCGGCGCCTCGACCACCTTGAATTCGGCAATGTTCACTCCCGGTGTCACGAGCATGTAGTCGGCATATCGGCCCTGCTTCAGATAGTAGGAGGTGCGTGTATCTACAAGGCCGTTTCCGGTGACGAGATCGGAAAGCCCGAGTCTGGCGAGAACCTTGAAGGTTGCACTGTCAGGCAGCACGTTGAAATCGCCGCAGACGACGAGCCCTTCGTCGCCGGGCCAGACGCGCTTAATAAGCTTGACCAGCGCTTCGGCCTGTTCTTCGCGCGCCGCCGTGTCGCCTTTGCCCGCGGGATCGCGCAGGCCGTGCAAATGGGCGATGGTCACGGTGGAAGCATTGTCGCGGCTGAAGAGCCGGATGCAGTGCGCATTTCGCGGACGCGGATGCTCGCCCCAGCCATCGGCTGAAAAGCTGCCGTGCACGAAGTCCAGCCCCTGGCCAATGACGGAGTGCGTCTTGCGCACGAAGGTCGCCAGCCCGAATTCGGCGGCAGTGACGATATCGCCGTCGAAAAGTTCGCCTCTCGATGTCGGGCAGAAGAAGCCGTCGTGGCCGGGCAGGGCGGCGCTGATTTCCTCGAAGAGATTGGTGCGCTGCGGCAGTTCCAATCCCGCGTCGCGATAGACCGCCCATCCTGGAGATGCGCCGGGTGTACGCAGCACCTCCTGCAGACACAGCACATCCGGATCGGCGTGCCTGACATAGTTGATCAGGGCTTCATGCAGCCTGCCGCCCCATGCATTCAGCGAAATGATCCGCAATGTTATTCGGCTCCGTTTGGCGACCGGATCAAACCATACTCCGGCGTCTATGCGATGCGCCTAGAGTTCGGACTTGATGTCGCCCATCCGGTTCCAGGCGTCGAGGCCGGCGATCTTGTAGGCTTCGGCGAGGGTCGGATAGTTGAAGGTATTCTCGACGAAATATTCAACCGTGCCTTTGAGATTGAGCACTGCCTGGCCGATATGGACGAGTTCGGTAGCACCTTCGCCGACGATATGCACGCCGAGCAGGCGGCGCGTCTTCAGAGAGAAGATCAGCTTCAAAAGCCCGGTGTCGAGGCCCATGATATGACCGCGCGAGGTTTCGCGGAAACGGGCGATGCCGCATTCATAGGGAATGCCGCGCTCTTTCATTTCCTCTTCGGTCAGGCCGCAGGTCGAGATCTCCGGCACGGCGTAGATACCGTAGGGGAAATATTTCGGCGGCTCCTTGGCGACTGCGCCGATTGCGACACGGGCGGCAATGCGGCCCTGTTCCATCGAGGTCGAGGCAAGGCTTGGAAAACCGACGACGTCACCGGCGGCGTAGACGTTGGCAACCGATGTCTGGAAGGTTTCCGGATTGACCTTGAGACGGCCGCGGCTGTCGGCTTCGAGGCCGATGGCCGAAAGGTTCAGCGCGTCGGTCGCCCCCATGCGGCCGGCGGCAAAAAGCACCATGTCGGTCGTCAGGCGCCGGCCGCTGTCGAGCGTCAGCTCGACCTTGCCGTTGTCGAGTGTCTCCACCTTGTCGGCCTTCTGGCCGAGCAGTAGCTTCATGTTGCGGTCGCGTAGCTGGTAGGTGAAATCTTCGATGATTTCCTTGTCGATAAAGTCGAGCATCGTCGCCTTCGGGTCGATGACGGTGACGGCTGTGTCGAGCGCGCTGAAGATCGTCGCATATTCGATGCCGATGACGCCGGCGCCGATAACCACCATCGATCGCGGCAGCTCCTGGATGTCGAGCAACTCGTCGCTGTCGAGAACGGTCTTGCCGTCGAAGGGTATGTAATCGGGGCGGAACGGCTTGGTGCCGACAGCGAGCAGCACGCTGGCGGCGGTGACCTGCGTGATCTCGCCGTCGTCCTTGATCACCTGCAGTGTCGACGCATCGATGAAGCTCGCCTTGCCGCGAATATGCTGCACGCGATTGCGGGCGAACTGGTGTTCCAGCACCTCGACCTCGTGGTTGAGCGTAATCAGCAGGCGACGCCGCAGGTCATCGGCGCTGATCTCTTCCTTGACGCGGTAAGACCGGCCGTAGAAGCCGCGTTCGCGCCAGCCGGAAAGATTGAGCGCGGTCTCGCGCAGCGTTTTGGAAGGGATGGTGCCGGTGTGCACGGACACGCCGCCGACGCGTTTGCCCTGCTCGATGACAAGCACTTTCTTGCCGAGTTTTGCAGCCTGGATCGCGCCCCGGCGCCCTGCGGGACCGCTGCCCACCACAACAAGATCGTACTGAAGCATCATCAAGCCCCGGATTGGAAAGGAATCATTTGCGACGCAAAAATGTCGCCCGTCTATCGGTAGCCGGTCAATGTTACAGATTGTTTTACGGCCGCCGATTCGGCCGGACCTGTGCTTTTCAGATCAGCTTCAGCCCCTTTAGGCTGACATGACCATCCTTGCCGATGATGACGTGGTCGTGGACGATAATATCGAGCGCCTTGGCGGCGTCGATGATCACCTTGGTCATCTCGATGTCGGCGCGCGATGGCGTCGGATCGCCGGAGGGATGGTTGTGCACGAGGATCATTGCCGTTGCCGAAAGCTCCAGCGCCCGTTTCACCACTTCGCGCGGATAGACCGGGGTGTGGTCGACCGTACCGCGGCCTTGCACCTCGTCGGCGATCAGCACGTTGCGCTTGTCGAGAAAGAGGATACGGAACTGTTCGCGGGTTTCGTGCGCCATGGCGGCATGGCAATACTGGATGACCGAAGACCACGAGGATAGGACCTGCTTGCTCCGGAGCTCGCTTTTCAGGGTCCGGTGGGCGACAGTTGAGACGAGCTTGAGATCGAGTGCCACGGCTTCGCCGACACCTTTCACCTCGGTCAGCAATGCCGCAGGCGCGCCGAAAACGCCGGCGAGCGAGCCGAACCGTTCGATCAGCGCCTTGGCGATCGGCTTGGTGTCGCGCCGCGGGATCAGGCGAAAGAGCAACAGTTCGAGGATCTCGTAATCGGCGAGCGCCGTGTCGCCGTGCTCGCGGAAACGGTCTCGCAGGCGCTCGCGATGGCCGTGGTAATGCTCTTGGGGCGCAAGCGAGGCGGGCAGGATGGCCCTCGCATTCGGCGCGGACGGTTTTCCCGGCCGCCCGAAGAACGAGCGTTCGTCAGCGGCAACAGGCTCCTCGAAAGGCAGTTCGTCATCGGAAGATTTCGAAACGGGCCCCTTCGCCATCGGACCGTCACCCGTTGAACGGCGGCAGGCCGGGGCGGTCGAGCCCGCCAGGCGACAACGTGAAGATCTCACAGCCGTCGGAGGTGACGCCGACGGTATGTTCGTACTGCGCCGAAAGCGAGCGGTCGCGGGTGACTGCCGTCCAGCCGTCGGCGAGCACCTTCACATGCGGACGGCCGAGATTTATCATCGGCTCGATGGTGAAGATCATGCCTTCGCGCAGCTCCGGCCCTTCGTTGGCGCGGCCATAGTGCAGGATATTCGGCGAATCGTGGAAGAGCCGGCCGACGCCGTGGCCGCAGAAATCGCGCACCACGGAACAGCGCTCGGCCTCCGCATAAGTCTGGATCGCCTCGCCGATCGCCCCCGTGCGGGCGCCGGGCCTGACGGCGGCAATGCCGCGCATCAGCGATTCATAGGTAACCTCGAGCAGCCGCTCGGCGGCGCGCTTGACGGTGCCGACAGGATACATCCGGCTGGAATCGCCATGCCAGCCATCGAGCACGAAGGTCACGTCGATATTGACGATATCCCCTTCGCGCAGCGGCTTGTCGTTCGGAATGCCATGGCAGACGACGTGGTTGATCGAGGTGCAGGTCGATTTGGTATAGCCGCGATAGTTCAGCGTCGCCGGATAGGCGCCGTGATCCATGCCGAAATCGAAGACGAACCGGTCGATGTCATCGGTCACCAGCCCCGGCTTGACGATATCGGCAAGCGCGTCGAGGCAACGCGCGGTCAACTGGCATGCCCTGCGCATGCCCTCGTATGCTTGCGCGTCGTAAAGCCGGATGGCGCCCGTATTCTTCGGAGGCGCGGAAGAGGCTTCGATATAGTTCACCATTGCAAGGCCTTAGTGGAGAATATTAGAATTGTTCATAATGCAGCTATGCCGGGTTCGTCCATCGCGATCAACCGCCGGCGCGACATTTCTGAACGGATCCGATCCGCAGGCCATGCAGCCTTCCGCATCCGTCCGGTGCCAAATCATCGGCCGGACTTGAATATCCACAATCTTCCCAAGGAGATAGGATTGATCGGACTGGGTCTCCCGGCTACTCACCGATTGGTGACAGCGGGGAAGGGTCGGCCATGTTGATTGAAGCGGTAAAACTTGAAAATTCGCCGGAGGCCGGCGCCGAGCCGGAACGGCGCGTGCGCGATCGCGGCGCCACCGAGCGCGCCATCCTCGCCGCTGCCAAAAGCCTGCTGGCCGAGGAGGGCTTCCAGAACTTCGGCATCAATGCGGTTGCCCGCCGCGCCGGTTGCGACAAGCAGCTGATCTATCGCTACTATGGCGGCCTCGACGGACTGGTCGAGGCGATCGGCGCCGATCTCGGCACATGGGTGAGGGATCGCATTCCGGAAGATACCGGCGGCATGTTCCTGCTCACCTATGGCGATCTGATGGAGCGGCTGGCGCTTCTGCTTCTCGACGCCTTGAAAAATGATCCGCTGATGCGCCGCATCCTCGCCTGGGAGATATCTGATAACACCGAGCAGGTGAGGCGGCTCTCCGAAGCGCGCTCGAAGGCGCTCGCGCTCTGGCTGGAGCGCATGCGCGGTTCGCTGGCACCGCCGAAAGGCATGGATGCAGCGGCCGTCAACGCCATCGTCATTGCTGCGATCCAGCATCTCGTGCTTGCAGGTGCGGCCGGCGGGCAGTGCGCCGGCCTGTCGTTGAAGACGCCGAAGGACTGGGAGAAGGCGGCACTAGCGCTGAAGCGCATCGTTCGCGGCGTCTACGGCTGACACTCATCCACAGGGGCGGCGGCCATGTTAACCTTAATGAATGGTTTACGTTGCGCGTCGCCGGTTAACCCGACAGTGTGGCGGTCAGCAGAGATGATACGAGTAGAGTCCCGAGTTGACGTCCATGGGAGCCAAAATCGCTAGAGCTGTGTTTCTCGTGATGGCGATGATGTTCTTTGCAGTCCTGGCGCTGGACATCGCAGTTCCAACGTTGGTGCTCTGTATCATGGCATTGTCGACCTGGTTGGTCTCACTCGATCTGCCCGTCGCGCACAAGCATGGAGGAGAGGCCGCATGAGGTGGTTTCTGATCTTCTGGGCCGGCCCCATCATCTTTCTGGGTGGATGGTACTGGCTTTCCTATTACGACATGAACTTCGGCATCTTCATGCTGACGCGGCAGGTCCATGATCTGACCTTCGCGGTTTATGGCAAGGCGCTCGGCCTTCCGCCGGAAACCATCCCGCCGCTGGTTGCCCGCGCGATCGCCGTTGACAGCCTCGTCGTCTTCGCAATCATGGGCTTCAGAAAGCGCAAGTCGATCGCTTCCTGGTGGACAGCGCGTCAGGCGTTGAATTCATCTCCAGCAGACCTTGCCAGCAAGGAAAGCCTGTCGAGCGCGCCCTGAAGGATGAAGCTTGCCGCGGCCGAATCGATCCGTTCGGCCCGCTTTGCGCGCGAGACATCCATTTCCAGCAATGCCCGTTCCGCCGCAACCGTCGAAAGCCGCTCGTCCCAATAGACGAAGGGCAGCGCCGTCTTCTGTTCCATGTTGCGCACGAAGGCGCGCGTCGCTTGCACGCGCGGACCCGCCGATCCGTCCATATTCATAGGCAGGCCGATAACGAAGCCCGCGATTTTTTCAGCTGCGGCAAAATCCAGCAGCGCCTGCGCGTCGATAGTGAACTTGACCCGGCGGATCACCGGACGCGGCGTGGCGAAGCGCCGCCCGAGATCGGACATGGAAAGCCCGATCGTCTTGGTGCCGAGATCAAGGCCTGCGATCGCCTGTCCCGGGGCCAGCGTCTCAGCCATTTCCTCGATCGTCAGCACCGTCATTATCGTTTCATCCCGTCAAGAGAAATTGAAGTCGCCGCCGCTTTCCTTTGCGGCCGCATAAGATATGTCCTTAACATCGAAACCGGTTTTTGCATCACGTAATAAAGGAGAGATTTCATGAAGATCACCTGGCTTGGCCATTCCGCCTTCCGCATCGAGATATCAAAGGCGAAGATCCTGCTCGATCCGTTCCTCACCTACAACGCCTCCTTTTCCGGCCAGGATATCAAGGACGTTTCCTCGGGCATCACCCATATCCTGCTGACGCATGGCCATGGCGATCATGTCGGCGATACCGTGGCGCTCGCCAAAGAGACTGGGGCCGTCGTTCTCGCCAATGCCGATCTCGCCGCATGGCTCGGTTCCAAGGGCGTCGACAAGATCGAGATGGGCAATACCGGCGGCACGATCGCGCTCGGCGGTTTCTCCGCGACCTTCACCAATGCGCTGCACTCCTCCGCGCAGATCACCGAGGACGGCGTCTCGCATGCACTCGGCAATGCCAACGGCCTGATGCTGCATTTCGACGACGAAGCCTCGATCTTCGCCATGGGCGACACCGATATCTTCTCCGACATGGCGCTGATCAACGAATTGCATCAGCCCGATATCGGCTTCGTGCCGATCGGTGACCGCTTCACCATGGGCGGCGCGGTGGCAGCCCTTGCCTGCCAGCGCTATTTCGGCTTCAAGACCGCGATCCCCTGCCACTACGGCACCTTCCCGATCATCGAACAGACGGCCGATAAATTTGTTGCCGGCATGGAGGGATCGAAGACGCAGGTGAAGGCGCTCAAGCCGTCCGAGAGCCTGTCGATCTGACGAAACCCCGTTGCGTCAGGCGGACATGGCCTTTATAGCGGGTAGGAAAAATCCCATCCGGAGAATGCCATGTCCGTCGATCTCGCCACCGTAAAGCGCGTCGCCAAACTTGCCCGTATTGCCGTCTCCGAGGACGAGGCAAATCGCATGGTTGGCGAGCTGAACGGCATTCTCGGCTTCGTCGAGCAGCTCTCCGAAGTCAATGTCGACGGCGTCGAGGCGATGACGTCGGTCACCCCGATGGCGATGAAGAAGCGGACCGATGAGGTGACCGACGGCAACAAGGCGGCTGACGTCGTCGCCAATGCGCCCGTCACCGACCACAATTTCTTCCTGGTGCCGAAAGTCGTCGAATAAGGCTGCGAAGCCTCTTTCCGACCCCTGTTGCCATTTCCAGATCTGAAGCGAAAATATCATGAGCGAACTCACCAGCCTGACCATTGCCGAAGCCCGCCGGAAGCTGCGCGCCAAGGAAATCACCGCACTCGAACTGACCGAAGCCTATATCTCGGCGATCGATGCGGCCAATGACCGGCTGAACGCTTACATCAAGGTCACGCCGGATCTCGCCCGCGTCATGGCGAAGAATTCCGATGAGCGTATCGCGGCTGGCAAGGCCGGCGAACTCGAAGGCATTCCGCTCGGCATCAAGGATCTTTTTGCCACCGTCGGCGTCCACACCCAGGCCTGCAGCCACATTCTCGATGGTTTCGAGCCACGTTATGAATCGACCGTGACGCAGAACCTCTGGGATGACGGCGCCGTCATGCTCGGCAAACTGAATATGGACGAGTTCGCCATGGGCTCATCCAACGAGACCTCCTATTACGGCCCGGTGATCAATCCCTGGCGCGCCGGCGGCTCCAACCAGCAGCTTGTCCCGGGCGGCTCATCCGGCGGCTCGGCCGCGGCCGTCGCCGCACATCTCTGCGCCGGTGCCACGGCGACCGATACCGGCGGTTCGATCCGCCAGCCGGCTGCCTTCACCGGCACGGTCGGCATCAAGCCGACCTATGGCCGCTGCTCGCGCTGGGGCACCGTCGCCTTCGCCTCCTCGCTCGACCAGGCGGGCCCGATCGCCCGCGACGTGCGCGATGCCGCAATCCTTTTGAAGTCGATGGCAAGCGTTGATGCCAAGGATACGACTTCGGTCGATCTGCCCGTACCGGATTACGAGGCCGTCCTCGGCCAGTCGCTGAAGGGCATGAAGATCGGCATTCCGAACGAATACCGCGTCGACGGCATGCCTGAGGAGATCGAGACCCTGTGGCGCCAGGGCATCGCCTGGCTGAAGGATGCCGGCGCCGAAATCGTCGACATTTCGCTGCCGCACACCAAATATGCCCTTCCGGCCTATTATATCGTCGCTCCGGCCGAGGCATCCTCGAACCTCGCGCGTTACGATGGCGTCCGTTACGGCTTGCGCGTCGACGGCAAGGATATCGTCGATATGTACGAGAAGACGCGTGCGGCCGGCTTCGGCAAGGAAGTCAAGCGCCGCATCATGATCGGTACCTATGTGCTGTCGGCCGGCTACTACGATGCCTATTACATCCGCGCCCAGAAGGTCCGCACGCTGATCAAGCGCGATTTCGAACTCGCCTTCGACGCTGGCGTCGACGCGATCCTGACCCCGGCAACGCCGTCGTCCGCCTTTGGCGTCGCCGATGAGAACCTCGCCGCCGATCCGGTGAAGATGTACCTGAATGACATCTTCACGGTGACGGTCAACATGGCGGGCCTGCCGGGCATCGCCGTCCCCGCCGGCCTCGACCAGAAGGGCCTGCCGCTGGGCCTGCAACTGATCGGCAAACCTTTCGACGAGGAAACCCTGTTCAAGACCGCCCATGTGATCGAGCAGGCCGCCGGCAGGTTTACGCCGGCGAAGTGGTGGTAAGCGGGCTCGTCATTCGCCCGATAGCGGTAGCCGACCACCAGGCGGTCGGCACCGTCGGTTTTGCCGCCTGGGCGGCGAACGATCCCTATGAGGATAGCTATCGCGATCCGGGTGTGATTGCCCGGGTCAGGCATGATTTCGAGACCTTTGCCGGTATGACGAAGGGTGAAATCGTCATTGCCGAACTGAACGGGCAGGTTGTCGGCTGGGCTGCGCGCCAGACTGCGAGGAACTACCTCTCCGACTTGTGGGTGCATCCCGACCATCAAGGCAAGGGTTTCGGCAAGGCGCTTCTGCTCCATCTGTGCGAGGCGATGAGGAACGAGGGGCTGGTAACGGCGCGGCTCGACACGCACGCCAGAAACGGCGGCGCCATCCGTCTTTACGAACGCTGCGGTTTCACCATCATCTGGCACGGCATCGAATTTTCCAAGAGCATGGGCGTCCCACTTGAAAAGGTGCATCTTGAAAAGCGTTTGACGGATCGATAGCCGAAACCAGAAGGAGATCTTATGCCGAAACAGGATCTTGCGAAATTGATCGAGGCATTCGATCGCCTTGCCGCCGCCGATTTCACCATGGGCGCGGAGTGGCAGGCGGTCCACGAAATCTGTCAGCGCCACGAGGGCGAACAGCCCTTCGATTGGGGCCACGCCCTTTGCCATCGCATCGAGCGCGATGACTGGAATGCCGACTATTGGTATCGCCGCGCCGGCAAGGCGCGCGGTACCGGCGCAATGGCCGACGAGTGGTCGGCAATGCGGGCGGAGCTCTCTGCCAAGGCTTGAGACTTCACCCTGACCGCGCCGGTTCGACGAGCGGTCAGGGTGGCTGCCTGGATTACCTGTTGTCCAGCTGCGACCTGACCAGCCTCAGCCCTCTTTCGGTGATCCGGTAGGGCCGGCCGCCTGAGGACTTGATCGCCCTCAGCCGTTTCAGCTTTCGGAAGAGATCGAGGTCGACGCCGGGATAGAGCCAGCCGTCGCGGGTGAAGCAACTGACGGCCCCGATTTTCCTGTTGTCGTCGCGGGTAATTTCGATGCGGCCGCCTTGGGCCATAAGATGCAGGATGCGCTGCTCCGTGCGTGAGATGTCCATGTGTTGAGATCCGGTGTCGCGCCCGGCAGGGCGCACAAAAACGATCTGGCGCTCATTCGAACGTCAGGGCTTCGTTTTTTTCGGGCCCATGCGCGCAAGCGAACTCGCGGGCAGGGCCTTTACCGGGTCTCAGGCAGGCTCAACATAAAACACCTCGATAAGGTTTCTTATTCAGTCGGGAAAAGCCGGTCAAGAGTGTGTGCTCAGATCAAAACCAGTCCAAAATTGTAGTTTCGGACGCATCGCTCCATGGCAGGTGCTGGTAAAATCCGCGACTCAATGGTCTAGTTGAAGGGTAACGCGGAGGTGTCTTTGATCCACATTCGCAATGCCCGCGACGGGGAAGCGCAACTGCTGAGCGAGATCGGGCTGAGGGCCTGGCAGAAGGCGATGGCGGCGATCGGCGAATCGGACGCGATGATCGACGCGGCGCGCAACGCCTTTCGCAATTTCGTGGAAAACGACTGGCTGACCATTACCGTCGTCGAGCAGAACGGCCAGGTCGCAGGCTGGGCGGCGCGCGAAGGATTGGACGAAACCATCTCGGATTTCTGGATCGATCCCGCCTTCACTCGCCAGGGACTCGGTTCGGCCCTTCTCGAGCGCATAGAAAAGGACATTGCCGAGCAGGGCTTCGAAAAGGCGGCGATGCAGACCCATTCGGGCAATAGCGAAGCAATCGGCTTCTTCCGGAAGCACGGCTACAGCATCCACTGGCTCTCGGTTGCCTACAATCCGAAGCTCGACCGTGATGTGCCCTCCGTCGGGCTGAGGAAGCAGCTTGTTTCCGACGACCAAGGTGGGTACGGGCAGGAATTCTGACGCGCTAAAAATCCTGAAGAAGGCGCAGGCTCCATTGCGGCGCAAAGGCCAGCACCGCAGCCAGTGCGCCATGCAAGATCAGGATCGCCGCCAGGATTGACCGGAACGGTTCCTTTTTCGTCTTGTGCCGCAGGAGCTGCTGCGCCGCCATGGCGCCAAGGCTGCCGCCGATCAGCGCAAGGGTCAAAAGCGTGCGCTCGCTGATACGCCACCCGCCATTACGCGCCGCCTTCTTGTCGAGGAAATAGATCAAGAAGACGAGGAGGTTCAGCGTCAGAAACAGTGCGGCCAATTTGGTGATATCGATTATCGTCATGCGGCGACTCTATCGTGCCTCGGTTAACCCACGGCAAATGTCGCCGTCCTCTGTCAAACCGCGTTGCACGCTATGGCGAAAGCCTTGCACCGGCACGCCATTTCCTTTACCTCACCAGTGGAAAAGAACAGCCTGCAAAGAGTATCAGATGACCCTTGTCGACGTCCGCACGCCCGATCCGAAACGCTTCATCCCCGGCGCCACCGGCGACTGGGAAGTCATCGTCGGCATGGAAGTCCATGCCCAGGTTCTGTCCAATTCGAAGCTCTTCTCCGGTGCTTCGACGGAATTCGGCAAACCGCAGAATTCGAACGTCTCGCTGGTCGATGCCGCCATGCCCGGCATGCTGCCCGTCATCAACGAGGAATGCGTGAAGCAGGCGGTCCGCACCGGCCTCGGCCTGAAGGCCCAGATCAACAAGCGCTCGCTGTTCGACCGCAAGAACTATTTCTATCCCGACCTGCCGCAGGGCTATCAGATCTCGCAGTTCAAGGATCCGATCGTCGGCGAGGGCAAAATCGTCATCTCGCTTGGGCCGGATCGCCAGGGCCAGTTCGAGGATATCGAGATCGGCATCGAGCGCCTGCACCTGGAACAGGATGCCGGCAAGTCGATGCACGACCAGCACGCGACCATGTCCTATGTCGACCTGAACCGCTCCGGCGTTGCGCTGATGGAGATCGTGTCCAAGCCCGACATGCGCTCGTCCGACGAAGCCAAGGCCTATATGACCAAGCTGCGCTCGATCGTGCGTTATCTCGGCACTTGCGACGGCAACATGGACGAAGGCTCGATGCGCGCCGACGTCAACGTCTCCGTCCGCCGTCCGGGTGAGGACTTCGGCACGCGCTGCGAGATCAAGAACGTCAACTCCATCCGCTTCATCGGCCAGGCGATCGAATATGAAGCCCGCCGCCAAATCGGCATTCTGGAGGATGGCGGCACGATCGACCAGGAGACCCGTCTCTTCGATCCGAACAAGGGCGAGACGCGCTCGATGCGCTCCAAGGAGGATGCGCACGATTATCGCTATTTCCCCGATCCGGACCTGCTGCCGCTCGAATTCGACGATGCCTTCATCGAGGCGCTCGAAATCCACCTGCCGGAATTGCCTGATGACAAGAAGGAGCGCTTCGTGCGCGAGCTCGGTCTGTCGATCTACGACGCTTCCGTGCTCGTCTCCGAAAAGGCGATCGCCGATTATTTCGAGGCCGTGGCGGCAGGCCGCGACGGCAAGACCGCGGCAAACTGGGTGATCAACGATCTGCTCGGCGCGCTGAACCGCACCGGCAAGGATATCGAGCAGACGCCGGTTTCGCCTTCTCAGCTCGGCGCCATCATCGATCTCATCAAGGCGGGAACCATCTCCGGCAAGATCGCCAAGGATCTTTTCGAGATCGTGCTCACCGAGGGCGGCGATCCCGCCGAGATCGTCGAATCGCGCGGCATGAAGCAGGTGACCGATACCGGCGCGATCGAAAAGGCAGTGGACGAGATCATTGCCGCCAATCCGGATCAGGTCGAAAAGGTCAAGGCGAAGCCGACCATGGCGGCATGGTTTGTCGGCCAGGTGATGAAGGCGACCGGTGGCAAGGCCAATCCGCAGGCCGTCCAGGCGCTCGTCAAGGCGAAGCTCGGCATCGAGGAATAAGCGGTGTATTTCGTCCGCACCGCTGGAGCGCGCGACCTGGAGAAGGTGCGCGCCCTTCTGGCGGAGAGCTTCCACGCCACCTATGACGGCCTCCACGGCAAGGCCAGGGTGGACGATCTGATCGCCCATCTCTTTACGCCGGCGGCGCTGAAGGCGCGCCTGGTGCGCAAGGATGCCGAATTCCTCGTTGCCGACGACGGCCGCAGCATCGGCGGCATGGGCTATGCTGCAATGTCGCAGGCGCTGACGAAAACGGTCATGCTGCATCTCCTCTATGTCAACCCAACGCTGCAGAGGCAGGGCATCGGCCGGGATATTTTCGCCGAACTCGAAACCTGCTTCCCGGATGCGGAGATCATGCGTCTCGAAGTCGAACCGCGGAATGCGGCCGCGATTGCCTTCTATCGCGCACACGGCTTCACCGAGGTCGGCCACAACGAGAATGCCGCGCCCGGACAATCCGGCATTCCGGCGCTGATTTTCGAAAAACCGCTCGAAGGGCGTTGAGGTCGTGGTGCTTGAATCGTCAGAGATTCTTATTCGCCAGGCGCGTAAAGACGATCTGCCGGCACTCGTCGCGCTGTTTGCCGCCGATGCGCTCGGCGGTCACGGCGATACGACCGATCCCGAGGCTTTTCCGGATTATGCCAGGGCATTCGCGGTCATCGAGGCTTCGCCCGACCAGACGCTCTATATCGCAGAGTGTGGCGGCGAGGTCGTCGGCACCTTTCAGACAATGGTGACCACCTCACTGACCGGCCGCGGCTCCTCGGCGATGATCATCGAAGCGGTGCAGACGCGTGGCGATATGCGCGGGCAGGGGATCGGGGCCGCGATGATCGAATTTGCCATTGCCGAGGCAAAAGGCCGCGGGATGAGGCGGGTAGCGCTGACCTCGAATGCGTTGCGCAAGGACGCCCATCGTTTCTATGAAAGGCTGGGCTTCAAGCCCTCGCATCTGGGCTTCAAGATGGCCTTGAAATGACCCGCGGCTCTCGTGGAATCGCTGGACAATTCGGCGTTGCGACGGCATAAGCGAAGAAATGAATTCTGGTTTCGCTCGTGTTTTGACGGGCACAAGGAAAAGACATGTGGAATCTTCTGGTTCAAACCTTCACCTGGTGGAACGGTCAGACGATGGGCACGCGTTTTGCGACCTGGCGTTTCGGCAAGCGCGTCGGTGAGGATGAATTCGGCAACGTCTATTATGAAGGCGGCATGTCTTCCTACGGTCTGCCGAAGCGCTGGGTGATCTACAAGGGTTATGCCGAAGCTTCCGCTATTCCGCCGGGTTGGCACGGCTGGATGCATCATCGCACCGATGTTCCGCCGTCCAAGGAAAACTACACTGCCAAGGAATGGCAGAAGCCGCACCGTCCCAACCATACCGGTTCGCCGCAGGCCTATCGCCCGCCGGGCTCTATTGCTGTTCCGGGCGAACGTCCGCGCGTCACCGGCGATTACGACGCCTGGACGCCCGGCAACTGAGACGGCTCGACTTGAGACGACGCGACTGGGCCGATCCTCAGGCTCGGCTTTTAGCCACAATTGACCTTTACCCGCAGGTTGGCCGCGCTTGACCGCGGCCTTATTTGAAAATTCTGGAGACGGGTACATGAAGCTCTTCACGCGGAACATGGTCCTGCGTGCCGCCGGATCGCTACTGGCGCTCTCGGCCTTGCTTCCGACGGTAGCGGCAAATGCCGCCCGCATCGAAAATCCGGTTGCCGTCTTCTCCGGTCTCGACAAGATCACCGGCCGGATCACGACTTTCGACGTCTATGTCAACGAAACGGTACAGTTCGGCGCGCTGCAGGTAACACCGAAGGCCTGCTATTCCCGCGACCAGACCGAAGCGCAGAAGATCGACGGTTTCGTGGAAGTCGACGAGATCACCCTCGACCGCAAGATCCGCCGCATCTTCACCGGCTGGATGTTCGCCGCCAGCCCCGGCCTCAACGCCGTCGAGCACCCGATCTACGACGTCTGGCTGAAGGACTGCAAGACAAGCTCGGATGTCCCGGCTCCCGATAACGCGAAGGCGCCAGCCCGTTAACGCGCGATGCCGAAGCACGCAGTATTTGGCTTAAAACTTTAGATTAGGCGACTCCATCGCCGCGGCGAGTATCGCGGCATAGTCTGCCTTCGGAACATCAATTGCTCCGAACGTCTTCAGATGCTCGGTGGTGAACTGTGTGTCGAGCAGGGTGAAGCCCTTTTCCCGCAGCCGGTCGACCAGATGCACGAGGCAGATCTTCGAGGCGTCGGTACGGCGTGAAAACATGCTTTCGCCGAAGAAGGCCGAGCCGAGCGAGACGCCGTAGAGGCCGCCGACCAGCTCATCGCCGTCCCAGGCCTCGACGGTATGGGCATGCCCCATGTCGAAGAGCGTCGAATAGAGCGATCTGATCGTCGTGTTGATCCAGGTGCTCGGGCGCCCGGATGTCTCTTCCGCGCAAGCCGCGATCACCTGATCGAAGGCGTGATCGAAGCGGATTTCGAAAGGCTGCCTGCGCACCGTCTTGGCAAGGCTCTTCGATACATGGAAATGGTCAAGCGGCAGTACGCCACGCAGTTCCGGCTCGACCCAGAAGATCTCTGGGTCGTCGGCGGATTCGGCCATCGGAAAAAGGCCGATGGAATAGGCGCGCAGGAGAATGTCAGGGGTGATGCCTGGTGATTTCCTGCGCGATCCTGCCATTCCTGTCCTATGCCGTCGGTGTGTTGGCGAGGTAGTGTTCCAGCCAGTGGATGTCGTAATCGCCATTGGCGATATCCTGGTTGGAAACGAGATCCTGGAACAGCGGCAGCGTCGTATTGATGCCGTCGACGACAAATTCGTCGAGCGCCCGGCGTAGGCGCATCATGCATTCGACGCGCGTGCGGCCGTGCACGATCAGCTTGCCGATGAGGCTGTCGTAATAGGGCGGGATCTTGTAGCCCTGATAGGCGCCGGAATCGATGCGCACGCCAAGGCCGCCCGGCGCATGGAAATGCGTAATCGTGCCGGGCGAGGGCACGAAGGTGCGCGGGTGCTCCGCATTGATACGGCACTCGATGGCGTGACCGGAAAAATGCACCTCGTCCTGCGTCACCGAGAGACCGCCGCCGGAGGCGACGCGGATCTGCTCATGCACCAGGTCGATGCCGGTGATCGCTTCCGTTATCGGATGCTCCACCTGCAGACGGGTGTTCATTTCGATGAAATAGAACTCGCCGTTCTCGTAGAGGAATTCGATCGTGCCGGCGCCGCGATATTTCAGCTTTTTCATGGCGTCGGCACAGATCTGGCCGATCTTCATGCGCTGCTCGACGTTGAGAGCCGGCGAATTCGCCTCTTCCCAGACCTTCTGGTGGCGGCGCTGAAGCGAGCAGTCGCGCTCGCCGAGATGGATGGCATTGCCTTCACCGTCGCCGAACACCTGGATCTCGATGTGGCGCGGCTTACCGAGATATTTTTCCATGTAGACGGCGTCGTTGCCGAAGGCGGCTGCCGCTTCCGTGCGCGCCGTCGACCAGGCTTCGATCAGATCGGCCTCACTCTTGGCGACCTTCATGCCGCGTCCGCCGCCGCCGGCCGTGGCCTTGATCAGCACGGGATAGCCGATTTCGGCGGCCGTCTTCAGCGCATCCTCTTCGGTCTTCACTTCGCCGTCCGAGCCTGGAACGACGGGAATGCCGAGTTCCAGCGCAGTCGTCTTGGCGGTGATCTTGTCGCCCATGATGCGGATGTGGTCCGCTGTCGGCCCGATGAAGGTGATGCCGTGTGCATCGAGGATATCGGCGAACTTGGCATTCTCGGACAGGAAGCCGTAGCCCGGATGCACGGCGTCGGCGCCGGTGATCTCGCAGGCGGCGACGATCTGGTGGATGTTGAGATAGCTCTCGCGCGAGGACGGCGGGCCGATGCACACGCTTTCGTCGGCAAGGCGCACATGCATGGCATCGGCGTCGGCGGTGGAATGAACCACGACGCAGGCAATGCCGAGCTCCTTGCAGGCCCGGAGCACGCGAAGGGCGATTTCCCCGCGATTGGCGATGAGGATTTTCGAAATCATGGGCATCGGTCTACTCGACGACGACGAGGGCTTGGCCGTATTCGACGGGATGTCCGTCATCGACGAGGATTTCGGTCACTTTGCCTGACTTCGGCGAAGGGATCTGGTTCATCGTTTTCATCGCTTCGATGATGATGAGCGTCTGGCCTTCCTTGACGGTCGCGCCGATCTCGATGAAGGGACGCGCGCCCGGGGCCGGGGCCATGTAGACGGTGCCGACCATCGGTGCACTGACGACGTTTGCGGGGTTGCGGCTGGGAGCTGCGGCAGGGGCGGCAGCGGCTGCTGCCGGTGCGGCGGCTGCGGGCGCGGCAAAGGCCGGTGCTGCGATCGGTGCCTGGACGTATTGCGTCGTGCCGGCGCGCGAAACGCGGATGCGCAGATCGTCCTGCTCGACCTCGATCTCCGTCAGATCCGTCTCGTTGAGAATGTTGGCGAGATCGCGGATCAGTGCCTGATCGATACCCGATTTCTTTTCAGCCATGGTGTTGCCCTGTCTTCTTCTTATGCCGTGATGTTCTTCAGCGCGTGGAGCGCCAGGATGTAGCTGTGAGGCCCGAAGCCGCAGATCACGCCCTTGCATGCCGGCGCGATCATCGACTTGTGGCGGAATTCTTCCCGTGCATGCACGTTGGATATGTGGAGCTCGATGACGGGAACTGAAATAGCGCGGATCGCATCATGCAGCGCGACCGATGTATGGGTATAGGCGCCTGCATTGATGGCAACACCGACAGCTTTTTCGCCCGCCTCATGGAACCAGTCCACAAGCGTGCCTTCGTGGTTGCTCTGGCGGAAATCGATATCAAAACCGAGTTCGCGGCCGGCCGCCTTGCAGTCCGCCTCGATGTCCTTGAGCGTCTTGCCGCCATAAATGCCAGGCTCTCGCTTGCCCAGCATGTTCAGATTGGGGCCGTTCAGAACAAATATTGTTTGCGTCATCGAATGTTCCGTAAAATGCACGACGGCAACCTATAGACTCCGCGAAGGCTGATTGAAAGCCCTTACGGATTGGCCGGCGGGAATCGTGCCACATTTGTCCACATGGCTGAAACGCTTCGATTTTGGCGATTTGATGGGTTGCCCGGTTGGCAGCTCGCTGCTCAGCAGGCGGTCTTGCCGCAGCTGCGCATGTTCTTGACCTTGGCTTCGAGATCGTCGAGCCCGACGGCACCAGGCACCAGCTCGTTGCCGATCACATAGGAGGGCGTGCCGCTGATACCGAGGCTGGAGGCGAGCTGATAGGTCGCCTGAACGATGCCGTCATTCGGGCTCTTTGCCATCTCGGCGCGGATCTTGTCCTCGCTGACGCCAAGCGAAGCGGCGACCGCGATCGCTGTTTCGTCAGAGGCGCGGCCTGCGCTGCCGAGAAGGGCGACGTGGAAATCGGCGTATTTCTCCGGTGCGAGTTTGCGGAAGGCATCGGCCACCTTGTGGGCGGCGACCGAATCCGGTCCGAGGATCGGAAATTCCTTGAGCACGAAACGGACGTTCTTGTCCTTCTTCAGCATCGCCTGCATGTCGGGAAGCGCGTGACGGCAGTAGCTGCAATTGTAGTCGAAAAATTCGACGACGGTGACATCGCCCTTGGGATTGCCGAGCGTGACGTCGTTTTTCGAATCGAAGATGTTGGTGCTATTCTCTTCGATCGCCATATTGGCTTTCACCAGCCGCTGGGCTTCCTGCTTCTTCTGCAGTGCGTCCTGGACATCGAGCATGATCTCGGGATTTTCGATCAGATATTGCTTGATGAATTCGCCGAACTCCTTCTTCTGCTGGTCGTCGAGCGCTGCCGCCGAAAGCGGAAGGGCGATCGATGCGGCAAGCGCCACTGCGGTAAAGGTGGGGAAGAAGGCCATGATATCCTCGTTATCAGCGGTATGATCGTCTCGTCGTCGGGTTAATGGACTTGAGAGCGTTGCGTCAAGGTACGGCGCGTTCTCTGCTCCTCAAACAGGATTTTTCATCCTCGCGCGCCCCTCGCGGGATTGTGATGAGCCGATTATTACGGCAATTGTCGGGCCGTTATTCAGAAGTCGAGCGAGAAGCGATCTTGTTTTCCATATCGAAACGCAGCGAAGTCGAGCCTTTTCACGCCATGGATGTCCTGGCGGAGGCGACGAAACGGCGTGCAAACGGCCATGCCGTCATCTCGATGGCCGTCGGTCAACCCTCGCATCCCGCACCTCAGGCCGCTCTCGCAGCGGCCCGCGAAGCACTTGCCGAAGGCCGGATCGGTTATACCGATGCGCTGGGGACAGCGCGGCTGAAATCCGCGCTTGCGTGGCACTACAGGGACCGGCACGGACTGGAGATCGATCCTGCGCGTATCGCCGTCACGACCGGGTCTTCAGCGGGTTTCAATCTCGCCTTCCTGACGCTTTTTGATGCCGGCGATGCAGTGGCGATCGCAAGGCCCGGTTATCCCGCCTATCGCAATATCCTCGGCGCGCTGGGTTTGAAGGTTCTCGAGGTGCCGGTGACGGCCGAGACCCATTTCACTCTGACGCCGCAAAGCCTGGAAGCGGCGCAGAAGGAAAGCGGCGTGAAGCTGAAAGGCGTGTTGCTCGCAAGCCCCGCCAACCCGACCGGCACCGTGACGGGCCGCGAGGGGCTGAAGGCGCTTGCGGATTACTGTCAGGCCCATTCCATCGCCTTCATCTCGGATGAGATCTACCATGGGCTGACCTTCGCCGGCGAGGAAGCGAGCGCTCTGGAGCTGACCGACGAGGCGATCGTTATCAACTCCTTCTCCAAATACTATTGCATGACCGGTTGGCGAATCGGCTGGATGGTGCTGCCGGAACGCCTGGTGCGGCCGATCGAGCGCGTGGCGCAGAGCCTTTATATCTCTCCGCCGGAACTCTCGCAGATCGCCGCGGCGGCCGCTCTCGGTGCCGGCGAAGAGCTTGATCGGGTCAAGGCAAGTTACGCCGCAAACCGTGAATTGCTGCTCGATCGTCTGCCGAGGATCGGCCTTGCGCCGGCTTCGCCGATGGATGGCGCATTCTACGCCTATGTCGACGTTTCGCGTTTCACCAATGACAGCATGGGGTTTGCCAAGCGCATGCTCGCTGAAATCAACGTCGCCGCAACACCCGGAATGGATTTCGATCCGCTGGAGGGACATCGCACGCTGCGTTTGTCTTACGCCGGCTCGCAAGCAGAGATCGCCGAGGCGGTGGAGCGAATCGCAGCCTGGCTGAAATAGCCTTCCAGGCCGGCGATCCACGCCTGTCGCTTAGCTGCGCGACGAAAATAGCGAGGCGAGCGTTGAAGCCGGTTTGCCGTTCAGCCTGGGCACCACCACGAGCTGCCTGATGTCGCCGCGCTTGTAAGCTGCGAGGAAGCGCTTGTAGTCCCTGAAAGAGACGCAGCCGTTGGAATCGCCATTCTTGCCGAGCATGTAGGTATGAGCCAGCAGGCCGACACGGTCATAGATGGCGTCCGCGCCCTCGACCGGCGTCAGCCGCAACGCCTCGACGCCATGGAAAAGGCTCTCGCGCATGGTGAGGGCATAGGTGTGCGGTGGTGTCGGTCCGCGCATCTTCTGGTTCACATAGCGCGGGTTGTCGCGCATCTTGCCGAGACCGGAATGCGCTTCGAGCCGTTCGCCGTTCGGCAGATAGACGGTGCTGTTCTCGATGTCGTAGATCGCAACACCTGCGCGCAGCTTCGGTGAGAAGACCGGCTTGTCGTAACGCGGCACCGCATCGTCTTCGTCATCCTCGATCGCCGAGTTCGGCTTGGCATAGGCGAGGACAGGCTCGGCGGAGCGCTGTTGCCCCTTGGAAGCCGGAGCCGGTTTGCCGACGAGGCCATCGGGCCGCGCCATCGGCAGCGGCACCGAATCTGCGTCCGGCGCCAGAACGAGATCGAAGGGCGGTTGCTCTTCGGCCTCTGCGACGACTACGGGCGCCGATTTTTCTGCAGGCACCGACGCCATCTTGGCCGCGGGAGCGGCCGGCTCGACCGGGGCCGGAGCGATCTGCTGCGGCCCGGCATCGGCCAGTGCGAGCAGGGCGGGGAGTTGGACGGCCGCAACGGCCTCCTTGGAGGGAATGATGATGCGGTCTTGGTTTTCTTCGTCCGCCCCGACCTGGGCAACCTCCGTCGAGGGCGTGACGATATCGTCCTTGGCGAATTTTACGCTGTCGGCGGGGGCGGCCGGCGTTGCGGCGGCAACGGCTACCGGCGGTTCAGCCGGCGTGACGAGACGGTTATTCCTTGCGAGCGCAAGCGATGCCATTGCGGCAGCGTTGGTCTTTTTCGCATGCGAATGGATGAGCTCGGCCGTCAGGGCCACGACCGGCTTGGCGTCGAAGGCCGTCAGCCGGTCAGCCTTGCCGACATGGATCAGCCGTTCATGGTTCATCGCCGGCTTGAGCTTCGGCGCCGATGCCACCTGCGGTAAGCCGTCGGCAGAGGAAACGGGTGCGGTGATCGAGTGCATCGTCGCGAAGGTCGCGATCAGCCATGTGGAGGTCAGAAGTCCGGCGCCGACGACACCGTAAAGAAAGCCGCGAGATCTGCGCGAACGCAAAGCAGATCCGCTAAGAGGGGTGACGTCATTGAACGTCCCTACCGCTAACGCCATACTACACTCGTCTTTCAAACTCGCTACGCAGGCCGGCGGCACTGACTGAATAAACTTCGCCGGGGCCGGTAAAGGCGCAAATGGGCCGAATTTGGACCAAGTGCGACTTCAGGCTTGTTTCGCAAGGATGACGAATTATGGTTTCTAATTTGTTTACGCGTCGTCGCTCTTTTTCTGGACGTCCCAAAAAGAGATGCGCGCGCCTTCTCAGGCGCGTTCCATCACATAACTTCCCGGGGCTTCCTCGATCGCATTCAGCGCGTCGCCGCCGGGTTTGCGTGCCGGTACGCGCTTGCCGTCATGCGTTTCGATCCAGGCCTGCCAATGCGGCCACCACGATCCTGGCGTCTCGTTCGCCTGCTCGAGCCAGTCCTCGTATTCTCCCTTGGCCGGGCCGCCCGTCCAGTATTGATATTTCTTTTTGTCGGGCGGGTTGACGACGCCGGCGATATGTCCCGATCCGGTGACGACGAATTCCACCTTGCCGCCGAAGAACTGGCTGCCGAGAAAGACGGATTTGGCAGGCGCGATATGATCCTCGCGGGTGGCGAGATTGTAGATCGGGATCTTCACGTCCTTCAGCGACACGGACTTGCCGTCGAGGATCATCTCGTTCCGCGTCAGCGCATTCCGGAGATAGCAGTTGCGCAGGTAGAAGGCATGGTTTGCAGCTGCCATGCGGGTCGAATCGGCGTTCCAGAACAGGAGGTCGAAGGGCAGGGGCTCCTGACCCTTGAGATAGTTGTTGACGAAATAAGGCCAGATCAGCTCGGAGGCGCGCAGCATGTTGAAGGCCATCGACATCTTCGTGCCGTCGAGGTAGCCGGCCGCCTGCATATGCTCTTCAAGCGCTGCAAGCTGCTCCTCGTCGACGAAGACCTTGAGATCGCCGGCATGGGTGAAGTCGACCTGTGTGGTGAAGAGCGTCGCGGTCTTGATGCGCTTGTTTTTTTCCTTGGCGTGCAGCGCCAGCGTTGCCGCCAGCAGCGTGCCGCCGACACAGTAGCCGACGGCGTTGACCTCCTTCTCGCCGGTCGCTTTCTCGATCGTTGCAAGCGCAAAATCGATGCCCTCGCGAGCATAGGCCGCCCAGTCCTTGTGGGCATGGCGCGCATCCGGGTTGACCCAGGAAATGACGAAGACGGTCTGCCCCTGGTCGACGCACCATTTGATGAAGGATTTCTGCGGGTTGAGGTCGAGAATATAGAACTTGTTGATCCAGGGCGGGCAGATCAGCAACGGCCGCTTCAGCACCGTTTCGGTCGAGGCTTCGTATTGGAGAATCTGGCAGATGTCGTTCTGGGCAATCACCTTGCCAGGCGTCAGCGCCATGTCTCGGCCGACGGCGAATTTCGTCATGTCGGTCTGGCGCAGGCGAAGATCGCCCTTTCCGGCTGCAATATCCTCGGCCAGCATCTTCATGCCTCGCACCAGGTTTTCACCACTGGTTGCGATCGTCTCGCGGTAGAGCTGCGGATTGGTGGCGACGAAGTTGCTCGGCGAAAGCGCTGCCGTGATCTGCTTCACATAAAACTCGGCCTTGTGCTTGGTGTGCTCGTCAAGGCCGTCGGTCTCCGACACCAGCTTCTCCGCCCAGTCTGACGTAACGAAATAGACCTGGCGCAGAAAATCGAAGAAGGGATTCTTCTGCCAGTCCTCGTCCGAAAAGCGCTTGTCCTTGCGGGTGTCCGGCTCGGCTGACGTCGGCTCGCCTTGCAAGCCCTGCATCCGCTGCATCGAGCGCATCCAGATGCCGAAAAACGAGGACATCAGCTGCGTCTGCGCCTCGAAGGTGCGGCGCGGATCGGCAATCCAGTATTCGGTAACCTTGGACAGTGTCTTGACCATGTCGGTCATCGGGTCGACGACGCTGTCGGCGATCTCGCCGCGTTCGCGCGGCGCAAGCCAGGCAGAGGCGGCTTTCCCGAGATTTTCGAGCGCCCGGGCGAAATTCATCGTCATGGCCTCAGGATCCTTCAATAGATAAGGATCGAGATCGGTCGCATCGAAACCGGCCTTGCCGCCATTCTCCTGCTTGCTGTCGGTCACCATTTCCTCCGGCGGCAGCACTCTTTTTATCAGTTCGTTGTACATCGCGACCGAACGAGAAAACAAGTTCCACCAGCATCCGCTCATGCTATTGCTTTGTGTCCGCGACAAATTTAACAGTCGAAGCAGTCAGAACTGGAATTTGAGGCATGACGAAGAACGGCATTCGGCGCATCGCAACCTTCAACCGCACCGCATTGATCTGCGCCGCGGCGGCGATGGCCCTTGCCGGGTGCAATCTGACGGCGGAACAGAAGGCCGCGGCCGCCGCCAAGCGAGCGGCGCCGACCGCCGTCGTCATGCCGGCCACCAAGGGCGAGGCGGTCGAAGGCGGCCTTGCGAAGTACCCGGACGGCTATCCGAATTTCGGTGCGCCGCTGACGGCCGCCAATGTTCAGATGAGCGACGAACAGGCGGCCGAACTGCAGCATCAACTGACGGCACTCGCCGCCCGGCGCAAGGCCGGCGCGATCTCGGAAGCCGAATACCAGGCCAAGGTCGCAGAAATGCGCCGCCTTGCCGCCGAACACGGCGCTGATACGCTCTCCGAAATCTCCAAATAAACCTTGCCTTTCAGGCGATTTGGACGCAAAGCCTTCCGGGTGGATCGGAAGATGCAATTTTCCTGATAATGCGCGCTGCGCGGCCTTTTCGTCAAAGATTTGCCGCTTGGCTTAGGTCTGATGAATACGGCGTTGCGATTCTGAAGTTCGTGTCGCAGCCGCCGGGAGACGGAACGAACTTCGACTGCGGCCCGAAAGGCCGCCTTTCCATGGGGAATGAAATGGAAGAGTTTCACAAAGTCCGGCGTTTGCCGCCTTATGTTTTCGAACAGGTCAACCGTTTGAAAGCAAGCGCGCGAGCGGGCGGCGCCGATATCATCGATCTCGGCATGGGAAACCCTGACCTTCCCACTCCCCAGGCGATCGTCGACAAGCTGTGCGAGGTCGTGCAGGATCCGCGCACCCACCGTTATTCTTCCTCCAAGGGCATTCCCGGGCTGCGCCGCGCCCAGGCCGCCTATTATGCCCGCCGTTTCGGCGTCAAGCTCAACCCGGATACGCAGGTAGTCGCCACCTTGGGCTCCAAGGAAGGCTTCGCCAACATGGCGCAGGCAATCACTGCCCCCGGCGACGTGATCCTCTGCCCGAACCCCACCTATCCGATCCACGCCTTCGGCTTCCTGATGGCGGGTGGCGTGATCCGCTCCATGTCGGTTGAACCGGACGAGAGCTTTTTCCCGCCGCTTGAACGCGCAGTCCGGCATTCGATCCCGAAGCCCTTAGCGCTGATTCTCAACTACCCCTCGAACCCGACGGCCTTCGTCGCGACGCTCGATTTCTATAAGGACGTCATCGCCTTCGCCAAGAAACACGACATCATCGTGCTTTCGGATCTCGCCTATTCGGAAATCTACTTCGATGGCGCTCCGCCGCCGTCGGTTCTCGAAGTGCCGGGTGCGATGGATGTGACGGTCGAGTTCACCTCGATGTCGAAGACCTTCTCCATGCCCGGCTGGCGCATGGGCTTTGCCGTCGGCAACGAGCGGCTGATTGCGGCGCTGACGCGCGTCAAGTCCTATCTCGATTACGGCGCCTTCACGCCGATCCAGGTGGCTGCGACCCACGCTCTGAACGGCGATGGTTCCGACATTGCGGAAGTCCGCAACGTCTATAAACGTCGCCGCGACGTCATGGTCGAAAGCTTCGGCAAGGCCGGCTTCGACGTGCCGCCGCCGGCCGCTACCATGTTCGCCTGGGCGAAGATCCCGGAAAAGTTCCGTCATCTCGGTTCGCTTGAGTTCTCCAAGCTGCTGGTCGAGAAGGCCGACGTCGCCGTTGCCCCGGGCATCGGCTTCGGCGAAATGGGCGACGACTACGTCCGTCTGGCGCTTGTCGAGAACGAACACCGCATCCGCCAGGCTGCGCGCAACATCAAGAAGTTCATGTCGACGGCCGACGAAACGATGCATAACGTCATTTCGCTGAACGCACACCGCTAATCCAACCGTTGGGCAGCCGCGTCATGCGGCTGCCGCCACACAGACATTTCAGGATCGATCCATGGCAGATGCCCTCAAAATCGGCATTGCGGGCTTGGGCACCGTTGGCGCCTCGCTTGTCCGCATCATTCAGCAGAAGAGCAACGAGCTTGCCGTCACCTGCGGGCGTCCGATCATCATCACGGCGGTCTCCGCGCGCGACAGGACGCGGGACCGCGGCATCGATCTTTCCGGCGTCACCTGGTTCGACCGGCCCGAAGATCTCGCCGAAAAAGGCGATATCGACGTCTTCGTCGAGCTGATGGGCGGGTCCGAGGGGGCTGCCAACGTCTCTGTGCGCACGGCGCTCCAACGTGGTCTCCACGTGGTGACAGCCAACAAGGCGCTGCTTGCCTATCACGGCGTCGAGCTTGCGACGATCGCTGAGGAGAAAGGCTCGCTGCTGAACTTCGAGGCGGCGGTCGCCGGCGGCATTCCCGTCATCAAGGCGTTGCGCGAATCGCTGACGGGCAATGCCGTCTCGCGCATCTACGGCATCATGAACGGCACCTGCAATTATATCCTGACCAAGATGGAGAAGGAGGGGCTTTCCTTCGCCGAATGCCTCAAGGAAGCGCAGCGGCTGGGTTATGCCGAAGCCGATCCGGCCTTTGATATCGAGGGCAACGATACCGCCCACAAGCTTGCGATCCTGACGACGCTCGCCTTCGGCAATCGCATCGCGGCCGACGACATCTATCTCGAAGGCATCACCAATATCTCGATCGAGGATATCCACGCCGCCGCCGAACTCGGTTATCGCATCAAGCTCTTGGGCGTCGCCCAGCGCACCGATACCGGCATCGAGCAGCGCGTCCATCCCACAATGGTGCCGGTCGATTCGGTCATCGCCCAGGTCGACGGCGTCACCAACGCGGTGGCGATCGAATCCGACGTGCTCGGCGAACTGCTGATGGTCGGCCCCGGTGCCGGCGGCAATGCCACGGCCTCGTCGGTGCTCGGCGATATTGCTGATATCGCCAAGAGCCAGCCGGGCGCCCAGCGCGTACCGGTGCTTGGCCATCCCGCCGCGGCGCTGGAACCCTACCGCAAGGCGCAGATGCAGAGCCACGAGGGCGGCTATTTCATCCGTCTCACCGTGCTCGACCGCACCGGCGTCTTTGCAAGCGTCGCAACCCGCATGGCCGAAAACCACATCTCGCTTGAATCGATCGTCCAGCGTTCCAAGCAGCATCTGGCGCCCTCGCACCATCAGACGATCATTCTCGTCACCCACGCGACGATGGAAGAGTCGGTGCGCAAGGCCGTCGCCTCCATCAAGTCGGAGGGCTATCTCTTCGGCGAGCCGCAGGTCATTCGTATCGAACGGCCGAAAGAGGAAGGCTGACCTTCTTTTCCCGAAACGGGACGGACGCCGCCCTGTCTCTGGCAGGGCGGTTTTTTTATTATCTGTTCAACCTTCCCTAACGGAAGTCTATATTAACAGATGCGAAAATATTGATATAAATAAAACCGGAGATGGTGAGTCGTCGGCGTGGAGAATTTCATGAGCAAGGACAGCCATGCCGGGAAGGGGTATGGCCGCCCGAGCGAGGTGCCGCCGAACCATCCCGATGTGCTTGAGAAAATCCTCGAGCCGGTCCACCGTGAGATTCTCGAAGAGGCTCAAGATGGGGCTGACGGCGACGAATACACGGCAGGCCGCAACTGGGCCATTTTGCTGACGCTGTTTTCGTTCCTGCTGGTGCTGCTCGCCGGCATCGCCCTGATCGTCTGGGCCGTGCTCTAGCATCGCGATCTTCCAGATTCGTTCGCGCTTTACGGGATTTATTTTTACGCATGTCGCTATCGCGCGACATGCTTTGGTAAAAATCCGTGTCTGCAAACCCGTCGCTATGTTATCTCCGCTGCTCCTGTAGAAAGAGCAGATGAAGTCAGCGGAGTTTGGCATGGCAGATCTCGTCGATCCCGTACAGCGCGCGTTCCTTGGCGTGGAGAAATCCGCGCTCGACAATCGCTGGGTCGCGCGGCTCGATCAGGCCGGACAGAATCGTGCGCTGGCCATGTCGCAGATCCACGGAATGCCGGATCTGATTGCCCGCGTGCTGGCGGGGCGCGGCGTGACGGTGGACGAGGCGATTGAATTCCTCGATCCGACGATCCGGGGCCTGATGCCCGATCCCCATACCCTGACCGATTGCGAAAAAGCTGCCGTCCGCCTTGTGAGCGCGATCGAGCGCGGCGAGAACGTCGCGATCTTCGGCGATTATGACGTCGACGGCGCGGCATCCTCGGCATTGATGTTCCGCTTTCTCAGCCATTTCGGCGTCAAGGCGAACATCTATATTCCCGATCGCGTCTTCGAAGGCTACGGTCCCAATCCGGCGGCGATCAATCAGTTGATCGACAACGGCGCCCAACTGATCGTCACCGTCGATTGCGGTTCCACCAGTCACGAGGCGCTTGCTGCCGCTGCCGCGCGCAGCATCGATGTCGTCGTCATCGATCACCACCAGGTGACACATGAGCTGCCGCGCTGCCATGCGCTCGTCAACCCGAACCGTGAGGACGATCTCTCGGGGCAGGGGCATCTTTGTGCGGCGGGCGTCGTCTTCATGGTGCTGGTCGCGACGCTGCGCCTGCTGCGTGCGGCCGGCAACAAACGCATCCTGGCGATCGACCTGCTGCAGTGGCTTGACATCGTGGCGCTTGCGACCGTCTGCGATGTCGTACCGCTGAAGGGCCTCAACCGCGCCTATGTCGTGAAGGGGCTGGTCGCCGCCCGGCACCAGAGCAATGCCGGCCTTGCCGCACTCTTCCGCAAGGCCGGGCTCGCCGGCCCGGTGACGCCCTATCATTTCGGCTTCCTGATCGGCCCGCGCATCAACGCCGGTGGGAGGATCGGCGACGCGGCGCTTGGGAGCCGCCTGCTGACGCTCGACGATACCGGAGAGGCTGATGTGATCGCGCAGCGCCTCGACGAGCTCAACCGTGAACGTCAGGCGATGGAGGCCATGATGCTGCAGGAGGCGGAAGCCGAGGCGCTCGCCGAGTATGGCGACGGCGAGGGCGCGTCCGTTATCGTCACCGCCCATGAGAAATGGCATCCCGGCATCGTCGGGCTGATCGCGGCGCGGCTGAAGGAGAAGTTCAAACGACCGGCCTTCGCGATTGCCTTCGATCCCTCCGGCCGCGGCACTGGTTCGGGCCGCTCCATCAACGGTTTCGACATGGGGAAGATGGTGCGGGCCGCCGTTGATGAGGGGATACTCGTCAAGGGGGGCGGCCATGCAATGGCCGCGGGGTTGACGGTCGAACGCGACAATCTGGGCAGGCTGAGGACTTTCTTCACGGAAAAGGCGGCAAGGACGGTGGCGAGCCTCGTCGCCAACGAGACGCTGAAGATCGACGGCGCAATCGGCGCAAGCGGCGCCACTCTTGAACTCATCGACCGCCTGGAGGCTGCCGGCCCTTATGGCTCAGGCCACGCGCAGCCGCTCTTTGCCGTGCCGGCGCATCGTGTGCGCGACGCGCGCCTGGTCGGTGAGAAACACGTGAAGGTGACGCTGGAGGCAATGGACGGATCGCGACTCGACGGCATCGCCTTCCGCGCCGCCGATACCGCTCTCGGCGGTCTTCTGCTCAATTCACGGGGCGCGAACCTGCATGTCGCAGGCGCGCTCGGCGCCGATCATTACCAGGGCGCACGCCGCATTCAGCTGCGTGTCTTCGATGCAGCACCGGCAAAATGAATGACCGCGAAAAGCGCTGACCAATAAGGGATTTAGCGGGAAAACACTGGCACGCCCTAGGGGAGTCGAACCCCTCTTCCCAGAATGAAAATCTGGTGTCCTAACCGATAGACGAAGGGCGCGTCCTTCGTGGTGGCGCCCTTATAGTCAGCACCTTCGAAAGCCGCAAGCGCCAAGGCGCGAAAAAATCATCGTTTTCGCCGTTTTTTTTGCTGCTGTGGAAAATCACGGTTTCGCACTGCAGCGAAACCGAAAAAGCTCGAGCGACGGGGACGGGTTGATAGCCTCACACAGCAAGATGGTACGTCCTAGGGGAGTCGAACCCCTCTTTACAGACTGAGAATCTGACGTCCTAACCATTGAGCTACAGGCGCTTGGGTGCCGGAGCAATGGTTCCCGCAGCACGGGTTCCGCTCTAATGCAAATCCAGAGGAACCACGATCACTTCGGCCTGCACGTCGTCCGGAAGCCTCGACCAGACTTCGTCGATCGGCGGTTGTTACCGGGAGAAGCTGCCGCTCTGAGACGCCAGATAGTTAATCCCACGGCCCCCATCATCAACTGGTGAGATTGAAGGGATTCGGCTACCTCGGCTTCACCTAAAGAACTAGGCTTGGCGAATGGCCGCGCAAGGCATCAACTATCGATGATCTAGCCACTGTTGGCCAATTCACTGAAGATGGAGAAATAGAGGCACGCCGCTCGACGAGCGGATAGCGAACGCGTTCGTGTTGGGGGGAACCTACATGCTTCATATCGCTAATATCGCGCCACCTCGGTTCAGGCTATGGACGCGCGCTTCACGAGAATGGCGCCGTGGCGAGCCCGAGCTTCGGATCCTCGATAGATTATGCCGTCGGAACCAGACTGCAATCGATATCGGTGCGAACTACGGTGTCTATTCCTGGTTCTTGACCAAGTATGCGCGCGATGTCGTCGCCTTCGAACCTCAGCCTAACATGGTAGCTTTTCTGAAGGCTGCGCTCGGTTCGTCGGTTCGGGTCGAGCAGGTCGCACTTTCCGACAGCGATGGCGTTGCAACGATGCGGATCCCTAGTGATCAGCTCATGGATGGCTGCGCCACAATTGAGGAGCAGAATACGCTTTCGACGCAAAATGTCGAAGAAATTTCCGTTCCAACCCGACGCTTGGACAGCTATCAGTTCGGCACTGTAGGCTTCATCAAGATCGACGTTGAAGGGCACGAACTAAAAGTACTCGAAGGCGCGGAGGCTATATTGAACCGGGATCGCCCAAACCTGCTCATCGAAGCGGAAGACCGACATCGACCCAACGCCGTCGCCAGTGTGATCGACTATCTCAAGCCGTTTGGATATTCCGTATATTGCCTGAAAGATCGAAAACTTCGTTCCCTGTCGATCGACGAGGTCCAGAAGGGCTCTTCGGGAACGCCCTATAACTACGTCTTTTCTATCCGCGAGGATCTATAAAGCGCCTTTCGCGTGCCCCGTGCTCGCCCGAGCGGCTGCTGGAAGCATCTGTGCGAGGATATTTTTCGGCCCTTTGAGAACGGTTTAAACGCTCCTTTGAGCCGCCCTTAAAACCTGATGGGCTTTTTCAAAGATTCCGCAACCTCATGTCAAAATTCCGCAAAATTGCGTCCGGCTAGATTGAGACGAGAGGAATTATGGTACGCCCTAGGGGAGTCGAACCCCTCTTTACAGAATGAGAATCTGTCGTCCTAACCGATAGACGAAGGGCGCGCGAACCGATTTCGTTAAAATAGGCGCGCGCACAGGCTTCTGCAAGCGGATGCGATGGGTTCTATAAGAAGAGAAAGTGGCACGCCCTAGGGGAGTCGAACCCCTCTTCCCAGAATGAAAATCTGGTGTCCTAACCGATAGACGAAGGGCGCTTCCTTCGTGGTGGCGCCCTTATAGTCAGGCCCTTTCGATCCCGCAAGCGGCAAATTCGATTTTTATCAAAAAAATGACAGATATTTCGGCTGGTCAGTTATCTGGGATTAGGTTAGCCGAATCAACGGTTTGTGGGCGTTGCTGGAAGTCCGTCGGTTGGGGCTGACGTAGCGTCACGCCGTTTTGGCCTATGGGATCAGATGGCTCTTGCCGTCGCCACAGGCGCGCGTTTGCCACCGCAACCCCAGTTCCAGTCGCGTGTTTTGCCGGTGTCGAGGTGGACCGAATCCGTGTGGCAATAGGTGCCGACACCGCCGCGGTCCGGCAGCGAGCGGATATAAGCGGCGATATCCCATTTCGGCACGCCGTCGATCCGGATGTCGGCCGCCTCGCAGCTCTTGTGCATCGATTCGTCAGCGCCGCCGACCAGGCGGTTATGCTCTTCGTCGCGATAGCCCGAAGTAATGACAACGGGCCGGCCGAAATGAGTTTCGACCGTCTTGATCACTTTCAACAGGTCTGGCTTGAAACAGCCGACCTCGACATTGTCGTTCTGGAGATGCAGCCCGTTCGGCGCGATGCGCGTCATGCCGGGAAGGGCCACCTTGTGCAAGAGGCCGGAGAGACTGCCGAGCAGGTTCTGCTTCGGAGCACTGTAGAGCGCGTTCGCCGTCGAGGTCGGAATGCTGCCCGTCGCCAACGACGCGGTTTGAACGGGCGCAACCTGCGTGCTGTTATTTTGCGAGGATTGCTGCGGCAGCACCGGCTCCGCCGGCTGTCCTGGTGCGGCAGGCTGGCTGTAGACGCTGCTTCTTGCCGGCGCAGCACCTTCTTCCACCGGCGCATAAGCCTGTGGCTGAATGACGGTGGATGTGCTGTTGTTCTGAGGCCCCGGCTGATGATCCGAAAAGATGCTCATCGCCTGCGCGTTGATCCGGGTCGACTGCATGACGAGCCCGCCGATATTGGCAGGTGCTGCCGTCGCGGGATCTGCCGCCGGCACGGCAGCATTCGGGTTTTGTGCAACGACCTGAGGCGCGGCTTGCGCGCCGGAAACATTGACGACCTGCGGATCGCTATAGACCGAGCGCGGGCCGGATTTTGCGGGCGCAGCCGTTGCAAGTTGAGCTGTCGGGACCGTTGCGGCCTGCGCCGCCGGAGCGGCTGCGGCGGAATCGAGCGCCTTCTTGTTCGACACGCAGCCGGACAGTGCCAGCATCGAGGTGGCGATCAGCAAAGCGCCCGTCAGGGGCATCCGCATCTCAGTATTACGCAAGCGAGCCGTCTCCAGTGGATGCGGAAAATGCACGAAAAACGCCATCTTCCGCTTCGAGTCGGTTGGAGATTGCCTGCGGGGCCGGATCGCGGCAAGCGCCAAGGCGCCGGCCGGACCCGAAATCGAAAAAGCCGCAAGCCTCGCAAAAGCCTTGCGGCAGGAAAGCTTACCAGGCGCCGGTATTGCCCATGGAAGCCCAGGGTTCGGCGGCCGGAAGAGGGTTGCCTTTCTGCAGGATTTCGATCGAGATTCCATCAGGCGAGCGCACGAAGGCCATGTTTCCGTCGCGCGGCGGCCGGTTGATGGTGATGCCGTTGTCCATCAGATTCTGGCAAGTGGCGTAGATGTCGTCGACCTCATAAGCGAGGTGGCCGAAATTGCGTCCTCCGCTATAATCTTCCGTATCCCAGTTGTAGGTAAGCTCGAGACAGGGAGCCTTTTCGCTGCGCGCGCGGTCGAGATCGTCGCGGGCGGCCAGGAAAACCAGGGTGAAGCGGCCCTTCTCGTTTTCGTGTCGGCGGATCTCCTCCAGCCCGAACAACGTGGTGTAAAAAGCGAGCGAAGCATCCAGGTCTTTGACGCGAACCATCGTGTGGAGATAACGCATTCTATCTACTCCTTTATTGGGGCTGGCTTTTTCAGCGAGCCGAGGTCAGCTTCGGGCAAGTCATCTTTATAGAATGTGCAGTTGGGAATAACCGAAAACTAGGACTTGCGCTTATCCGTTACCAAGATGTTAATCTTGATTTCAAGAATCAGTTAACCGTAACAGTGTGACGCGTATTCGAGGGGCTGGCGAAATGGCTGATAGGATTTCATCGAACGAATATTCCGACCTCGACGAGCTATCGGGAGAGGCGGTCGATCTTGTTGAAATCACCGGCGTCGTCAAGTGGTTCGACGTCGCCAAGGGTTTTGGCTTCATCGTGCCCGACAACGGCATGCAGGATGTTCTTCTGCATGTGACCTGCCTGCGCCGCGACGGTTACCAGACGATCCTCGAGGGAACGCGCATCGTCGCTCTCGTTCAGCGCCGCGAACGCGGCTACCAGGCCTTCAAGATCCTCTCGATGGACCAGTCGACGGCGGTTCATCCCTCGCAGCTGCCGCCGGTTCGCACACATGTGCAGGTTACCGCGACGAGCGGGCTCGAGCGTGCGCTTGTCAAGTGGTTCAACCGCACCAAGGGCTTCGGTTTCCTGACGCGCGGTGAGGGCACGGAAGACATCTTCGTGCACATGGAAACGCTTCGCCGCTTCGGCCTGACAGAGTTGCGCCCCGGCCAGGTCGTTCTCGTGCGCTTCGGCGACGGCGAAAAGGGCCTGATGGCCGCAGAGATCCATCCAGACGTTCCGAGTCCGGCAAGCCGGTCGCACTGACATGCGCGGCCTCGTCCTGTTTCATGCGATCAGAAGCGCCATCCTGGCGCTTTTTTTCATGGTTGCGCTGCCCGCCTTGGCCGAGGAGCAGGTGCGCTTCGACAAGGAGCCGCTGCTCATCCAGAGCGTCGCGGGCAAGATGCTGCACTTTACCGTCGAGATCGCCGCGACCGAGGAACAGCGTGCTCGTGGGTTGATGTTCCGCAAGACGATGGCCGACGATGCCGGCATGATCTTCGATTTCGGCCAATCGCGGCGTGTTGCCATGTGGATGGAAAACACCATCCTGCCGCTCGACATGCTCTTTGCCGACGACATCGGTACGATCCGCCACATCAAGGAAAACGCCAAGCCCTATTCGCGCGACATCATCGATTCGATGGGGGAGGTGAAATATGTCGTCGAACTCAACGCCGGCATCGTGGCCAAGCTCGGAATCAAGCCGGGCGACAAGATCGTGAGCGCCACGACGACAAGCAAGGCGAAGTGACGGCTGGATGCGATCGGCATACGAGCGATCGCGCTGATCTCAATAAATTTAGCAATATCGGGATATTGAATGGTCGGAGTGGAGAGATTCGAACTCCCGACCCTCTGGTCCCAAACCAGATGCGCTACCAGACTGCGCTACACTCCGTGCCGTGAATGGCAGGGGGAATACACGGTTCACTCCACCGTCGCAACCCCATAATCCGGTCGTTGCAGGAGATTATGTGGATACGTCCAAAAAACGTGATGTGCCGCCGGTTTGCCCTGCCGGGCACAACTGGCGTGAGAACAAGCGTTGCTCAGCCTTGGCCGAGCAGGCCGACATATTGGGCATAGCTGATGGCAATGTAGAAGAAAGCCGTAATGCCGGCCCCGATCACAATGGCATTGAACTCTGCCGAACGTCTCGTCATGACCGCAAATCCACTAAACCTGATTGGGCCGTAAACTAGTGCCGCGCGCCGCATGCGGCAATCAGGTTGCAATCACAACATGAGACAATCGGTAATATTGCGCAACCCAACCGAAAATCCCTTGTATTTCAAACTGCGGTAAAGCTGGCGGGCAGGGTATATCCACAGCCGCGTCGGTCACTGATACCCCTGTTCCCTTGATGTCGCTCGTCCCAGGCATGGAGCCGGCAACGGCCGCATGCACCGCCTTTTTTCTTGAAAAGCGAGGGATTCGCGGATAAGCAAAATTCATCTCTTTGCTTTATCCCATCATGATACAGCAAAGGCCCGGTGACGGGATTGAGACCATATATTCGGAGACGCGCAGTCATGTCCGCCAAGATCTATCGTCCTGCCAAGACCGCCATGCAGTCCGGCAAGGCCAAGACCCATCTCTGGGTGCTCGAATTCGATCAGGAGTCGCCGCGCAAGATCGATCCGATCATGGGCTACACCTCCTCCGGCGACATGCGCCAGCAGGTGAAACTCACTTTCGAAACGCAGGCGCTGGCTGAAGCCTATGCCCAGCGCAACGGCATTGAATACCGTGTCATCGCGCCGAAGGATCCGGTCCGCCAGGTCGTCGCCTATCCGGATAATTTCCGCTATACCCGCACGCAGCCCTGGACGCACTGAGATTTCTCGTCCACATATGCCGCATCCGGCCGCGCTTCTTGGGTGCGGCCTGCAGACGGCCCCTTAGCTCAGCTGGATAGAGCACCTGCCTTCTAAGCAGGTTGTCGCAGGTTCGATTCCTGCAGGGGTCGCCACAAATTCAGTGACTTGAAGCCGCCCCGTGACCAGCCCGAGGAGGTCTGGTCACGGGGCCTTACATTTCGATCGCCGTCCAGCCAATCCAGCGTACGGCGGCAGGACGGGCGTCCCACCTTGATCACCAGCAACCTTCCGTTCGATGAATGGACGAAGACCTTGGGATCCGAGTGCCTGACTGGCGCTCTGCCGGACCGCATCACCCACCACGTCAACATCCTCGAGATGAACCGCGACAGCTATCGCCTCGCAAAGCCGCGCCACGAAAGGCCGGCTGACACCCGTCGAAAAACGCAGCGCGCGGATGATCCCGCGGGTGAGGCTAAGCCCTCCCGGCGGGATCATCCGCGCGCCGTCAGCACGATTGTTGTGGCGATCGGACGACCGCCACAACTGACATAGTTACAGGATCAAATCGCCTGCTCCCAGCTGGATGTGGCCATGCAGCTGAACCTGGAAGTCGCGAACGCCGTCGCCGTTCAGGTCGCCCTGGATAACGGTAGCATCAGCCTTGTCTTCATAGTGCCAAGTGACCGCGCCAGCCTTATGGTCGAACGAGGCATTCTCCTGTGCCAGGAAATGGAAGGCTCCATTGCCCAGCGCAGAGCCATTCGCATCCATCGCCGAGAGGTCGATCTTATCGACGCCGTGCTGGAAGTCGGTGATGATGTCGCGGTTCGAGCCGGGCGCGGATTCCGTCGCTGCTTTGAAGACAAACGTATCCGAGCTGAGGCCACCGGTCATGATGTCCTTTCCGGCACCACCAATGAGGACGTCCGCGCCGTCGCCGCCGTTCAGCGTGTCCGCGCCGGCGCCGCCGTCCAGCTTGTCCGCGCCAGCCCCGCCATTGAGAACGTTGCCGCCGTTATTGCCGCCGGTCAGCACGTCGTCGTAGCTGGAGCCAGTCAAGTTTTCGATGCTGACGATCTTGTCACCGGTGGCATGCCCGCCCGATGCGGCCCCAGTGGCCAAGTTGACGTTGACCCCGCCGGAGGAGCCCTCATAGCTGGCCGTGTCGTTGCCATAACCGCCGTCGAGCACGTCCGCGCCGGCACCGCCCTTCAACACGTCATTACCGCCGAGACCCTTGAAGGTTTCGTTGCCGCCGTTGGACTGACCGGTGTGTGGCATGATATCGTTGCCGTTGGTGCCGGTATATACGGTCGTTGGCGTTCCCGGTTGTGTTGGCGTGGTCGGCGTTCCCGGTTGCGTCGGTGTGGTTGGCGTCCCCGGTTGCGTCGGCGTAGTTGGCGTTCCCGGTGCCGAGCTGGAGCCTGTTTCGTAGGCACCCATATCGACAGTCCCAACGACACGAGTGTGGCCGTCCAGATCGACCGAGCCGACACCGTACTTGGTGGTGCCACCGTCGATCGCCGACGAGCCGGAGCCAAGGTGGAAGTCACCGCTCGCTGCCCCCACGAATTTCGGGTCGACGCCGAGCTTGTTGCCGTTCGTCGCACTCGGCATCGCGTTGCCGCCATCGGTCCTGACCGAGTCCTGGCCGGCCGTGCCGTTGTAAGTGATGTTGTTGGCCCAGACGGTGTTGGCGTTGGTGTAGCCACCGTAAGACGTGTTATCGACTGCGGTGTTGTTCTGGTTCACCGATGGGTCGGCTACGGCGACGTTGTTGACCCAGGTGTTGTTGCTCGACTGCGCGTTGCTGAGCTCGCCGCGCCAGGTGCCGTCGTTCAGCGGGTCCTGATTGTTGTGGTATGCCGTGTTGTTCTGCACCGTGACGGAGTCGCTCCAGGCAACTTGGATACCTTTGCCGCCGTTCTCGTAGACCAGGTTGTTGTCGACAAGGGTCTTGAACGTGTAGTTCGGATGACCATCCGTCTGTGTGCTCTGAAAATCGTCGATGATGATGCCGTTGCCATCGGTGTGCGCACCCGTCTTCGTGACGTTGTCGTGCGAGATGTTGTTTTGTACGATATTCCGGTAGCCGGTCGTCGAGGTATCGCCGGTAATGTTCCGGTTCTCGTAGATCGAGATGCCCGAGAACCAGCCCGTCGACGCGTTATTGTAGGTCTCGTTCCCTATGATCTTGACGAAGTCAGAATAGTTGAACTGAATGCCCGACTCCCCGCTGTCGTGGACCTTGTTGTTGAGAATTGAGACGTGATGGACGTTGTTCGCTTCGATGCCGTCACCGGTGCCGCCCTTGATGTCGAAGCCGTCGATTGTCACGTAGTTGGCGTTGACACTGATCCCGGTGTACGAGCCCGCGGGCGCCCGGATCAGCGCTGCGCCAGGCACTTCCGAGCGTAGCGTGATGTCGGCTGCCGCCGAGCCGTCCTTGTCGAAGTTGATGCTCTCGTTGTAGGTCCCTGGCTTCACCACCACTTCGTCGCCGGGCTTAAGGTCCGCTGCCATTGCCTCGCTGATCGTGTGAAAAGGAGACGAGGCACTGCCGTTACCACCGCCGCTGCTGCTCGCCGATACGTAGTATGTCGTCATGGTCTTGTTCCTCAACCTTAGCGTTGTCTTTACCAATTACCATTTTTAGTTAATCAGTCGTTACGGCGGCGGGTTATAAGGCCACGTTTTGGAGGGCGCAACAGCAACGCGACAGTAAGTGCTTGAGAATCATAGCCATATTGCTGCCACATTATCCAAAACGATCCGAAGTTACGTTTTGAAATACTTGGTGAATTTCGAGTCGCCCAAAATGGGGCAATATATATATCTCGCATGCCGCGAATTATTCTTTCTGCAACTACAGAGATATGCATCCATTGAAAACATTAGAAAAACTGATGGGCGTGACTGGAATCTTCCCACCAAAGAGCGGAATCGACATTTTTTTCTGAATTCAGCAATTTTTGGATAGATTTTGCCGGATGTGGACAACAATTTAGCTCGGATGGCACCGGCGATGGCCGCTGATTCGACCTTGTTCTGCAGCCGGCAGTCCTGGTGGAAGATCAATGGAAGCGGTCGCTTTGCCTCCCGGGAGACCCGCCTACTGGTCGATTGCAACGACGATGCCATCCGACAAGAACGCAATATCAGCCGTCTCCCAGAGCATCGGCTTTGCCGGCGCTGTCGTCGATACGAACGGTAACGAGACATACCTAAGGCATGATTGATAACCGCGTGCCGAACGGGTCACCGACGGCTTGCAAGTACGAGACCGCAAGCCGACGAGCGATCCTGTCTTAACGGCCTTGGAAAATCTTGATGATTTTCGGAGTAAAGCGGTGTTGTTTGACGTCGACGACATCGTCATAGGTAATGCGGCCGGAAACAACGGCTGCAACAAATCCGCCGGAAAGACCGGCCACGAAAATGTGGGCAAACCGGAAGTAGGAACGCTTTGCTGGGCAACGCATTCGTCAAAGCGACGCCGGAGAATGCGTTGCATTCCCCGCTGACAGAAATGATAGGCTGCTCTTATCAGCGATCCAGGAAGTGATCGAAGTAGACCTTGGGGATCGGATAGGCGTAGACCCCTCTGTCAAGGAAGCTTTGCCTGGAGAGGCAGCTTCTGAGAGCCGTGTTGTATAGCAGGCTCTGCGAGTCCGGCGAGCCTCTGCGCCAGGAATTCGCCTCCGGCAGGCAGTGCTGAAGCGCTCTATCGTATCGCGCCAGCAGAACCGGATCGGTATCGACCCGAATGCCGCCATGATAGGATTGATAGTTCGAGGGGGCTTCCGCCGCCGAAATGCAGCCTACACTCAGTACAAGACCTACTACCGCCATCAATCTCATTGGATGCAAATCTCCCATGGTCGATTATCCGAAGTAATCGATGCGAGATTATTGCTTCCCGCGCCTTCAGGCAAGCGGCCCCCGTGACTTCACAGAGCCGGCAGGGTTGGCGCTCGCGGTAGCACATCCGTCGCCTGGGCGCTCAAGAAGCCATGTCGCGAAACGCCTACGTTAGAGTCTTTCCGGGTTAGATTGAAGCATTCTATTGGCTCAAACGGAGTCGAATGGTCGACCGGCCGGCGCGCGTCGTAGCCCAGCTCTGCGGCCAAGCCGGCCGGTCGATCAGCCGGCCCGTTTCAGCCAACCCGCAGGGCCGGGCATATTTCCGCCAGGATCAAAGGCGATCGGCTCGGACGTACCTTAGGGTATGCCCATCGCCAATCGCCTTTGCCCTGACGAAAATCTGCTCCGGCAGAATGCTTCAATCTAACCCGGAAAGGCTCTAGCGCCCAGAAGCGGCGATGCGATCCAGTTCGATCAATCCAGGAGATCAGCGGGAACCTTGCCGCCGTTTTCCGAAAGCCGCTTCATCAGCGCCTTGTGCAGCCACATATTCATTTTCGCGGAGTCGTTGGTGTCGCCGGTATAACCGAGTTCAGCGGCGAGCTCCTTGCGTTCGGCCAGGCTCGCATCCATCCCGACTGCTTTCATCAGGTCCACGATCGAGTGACGCCAGTCGAGTTTCTGGCCGTTCTTCTTCACGGCCGCGTCGAGAACAGGGACAATATCGACTGTCGTCGGTTTGCTTTGAGCGGGAGAGGCCGAGGGCGCCGGGCTGGGCGCTGCCGATGGGGAGACCGGAGCCTGTGCGGGCTCTGTCTTCGGCGCGCTTGTCGCTACGGGTTCGGTTGCTTTTGCTTCTCCGAAAATTGCATGTTTGATCTTGTCGAAAATGCCCATGCGTGAACCTCCAACTCCGTAGATGAGAACATGCTGAAACATGGAGTTCGCCGCAGGCATATCCAGACGGGCGAAGGGTTATTTTTGCTCTTCAATCAAGGATAGCAAAACCAGGACCCCTTGGCAGAGTGATCGGCCTGGTGCCCGCTTTTGGTACAGTCGGCCCGCCTCCTACTCATATGGCGTTAAGCATGAATCATTATCGCCGGTCGCAACGCCCGCTTGCGGCACGGCGAGGGGAAACATTCGCAAGCCCATCACGTTGCCTTGCATGAGCGTCCTGCAGGTGCAGGCGCCCAATCGATCGAAGGCACGCGCGTTCCTCGATTTTCTGCCGCCGGACCGGTCGTTCGGCCTATGGAAACGGAGGAAGATCATGACTCATAAGCACCTTGGACTGCCGCTTGTCCTGTTCGCATCCTGTGCCGTCCTTGCCATGCCGGTAGGCCAAGCACGGGCGATCGACGTCGGCGTGACGACGAATGCAGGCAATGCCGTCAGCGCCAATGCTGGAGCTTCGCTCGGTGGCGGAGGCGGTGTTGATGCAACAGCCAACGCATCCGTCGGCGGCTCGAATGGCGTCAATGCGGATGCAACTGCCAATGCCGGCGACAGCAATGGCCTCGGCGCAAACGCCAATGCCGGGCTCGGCGGCGGGCGCGGAGTCAATGCTGATATCAACGCACGCACCGGCGGCTTCCGCGGGATCGATACCAAAGCCACAGCTTCCGTTGGCGGCGCGAGCGGTGAGGGCGCTACGGCGGCTGCGCCGGACGCCACCGCCGATGCGGCTGAGGCTCGCACCCTCGATGCCTTCCGCAGCATGCCTGCCGATCAACGGCGCAAGATCCTCATTCGTTGCGTCGATATTTCCGCCTCGGGCGGCTCCGATGCCGGTCTTGCCGGTCTCTGCCAGCTCTTGCGGATAACGGCCTCCCGTTAAATATCAAAAACCCGCCGAGCCAGGCTCGGCGGGTCTTCAACAAGCTCGCTTCGCTCTCTTAGTGCAGGATCTGGCTGAGGAACAGCTTGGTGCGTTCGTGCTGCGGATTGTCGAAGAACTCGGCCGGTGAATTCTGTTCGACGATCTGGCCCTGGTCCATGAAGATGACGCGGTTGGCGACCTGGCGGGCAAAGCCCATTTCATGGGTCACGCAGAGCATGGTCATGCCTTCCTCGGCAAGACCCACCATGGTGTCGAGCACTTCCTTGATCATTTCGGGGTCAAGCGCCGAAGTCGGCTCGTCGAACAGCATGATCTTCGGGTTCATGCAGAGCGAGCGGGCGATCGCCACGCGCTGCTGCTGGCCGCCGGAAAGCTGGCCCGGATATTTGTTGGCCTGTTCCGGGATCTTGACGCGCTTCAGGAAGTGCATGGCGATCTCTTCCGCCTGCTTCTTCGGCATCTTGCGCACCCAGATCGGCGCCAGCGTGCAGTTTTCGAGGATCGTCAGGTGCGGGAAGAGGTTGAAGTGCTGGAACACCATGCCGACTTCGCGCCTGACCTCGTCGATCTTCTTGAGATCGTTGGTGAGCTCGGTGCCGTCGACGATGATCTGGCCCTTCTGATGTTCCTCCAGGCGGTTGATGCAGCGGATCATCGTCGATTTGCCCGAGCCCGACGGGCCGGCGATGACGATGCGCTCGCCGCGCATGACCTTGAGGTTGATATCGCGCAGCACGTGGAAATCGCCATACCACTTGTTCATGTTGATGATCTCGACCGCCACTTCCGTTGCGGAAACGGTGAGCTTTTTCGCTGGAGCTTCAGCCATGTTACTTTCCCTCATTCTTATCGTTTTGGCGTTCTTATCGTTTGTGGCCGGTATCGAGATGGCGTTCCACGAAGCTTGAATAGCGCGACATGCCGAAGCAGAACAGCCAGAAGGTAAAGCCGGCGAAGATCAGGCCGGTGAGCGGCGTGACGGCGCTGGCCCAGTAAGCGTCGCTGAAGTTCAGGCGGACGATGCCGAGCAGATCGAACATGCCGATGATCGAGACCAGCGACGTGTCCTTGAACGTTCCGATGAACGTGTTGACGATGCTCGGTATGACAAGCTTGATGGCCTGCGGCAGGATGACCAGCCGCATCTTTTGCCAGTAGCTGAGACCGAGCGAATCGGCGCCCTCGAACTGGCCCTTCGGGATAGCCTGCAGGCCGCCACGGATAACCTCCGCCATATAGGCCGAGGTAAAGATCGCAACGCCGATCAGCGCTCGCAGCAGTTTGTCGACATTCCAGCCGGTCGGCAGGAACAGCGGCAGCATGACGCTTGCCATGAACAGCACGGCGATCAGGGGAATGCCGCGGATGATTTCGATGAAGGCGATGCAGACGGTGCGGATGATCGGCATGTTCGAGCGCCGCCCGAGCGCCAGGATGACGCCGAAGGGAAGCGAGACGGCGATGCCGACGAAGGAGAGAACCAGCGTCACCATCAGGCCGCCCCAGAGCGAGGTTTCGACCGGCTCGAGCCCGAAACCGCCGCAGAGCAGCCAGAAGGACAGAATAGGCAGGGCAATGAACAGCAGGATGGCGTTCAGCCCCTTGCGCGGCGCGCGCGGGATCAGCATCGGCGTCATCAAAGCGATGAAGAGGATGCCGACGATCGTCGGCCGCCAGCGCTCTGCGAGCGGATAACGGCCGTAGACGAATTGGTCGAACTTGGCGTTGACGAAGGCCCAGCAGGCGCCGCTCCAGCCATCCGGCTGGATGCCGCCCTGCACTGTTGTGGCACAGAACGTCCGGTCCGGTCCGCTCCACACGGCCTGGATGAACAGCCAGTTGATCATATGCGGCAGCACCCAGGCGAGAACGGCGAGCGCAAGCACCGTCATCACCACATCCCTGGGGGTTGCAAGCAGGTTCTTGCGGACCCAGGCAAGCGCACCCCTTTCGCCGCGCGGGGCTGGTTCCGGTGCCAGTATGGTGGTTCTGACGAAGGATTGGTTGGATACAGACATCTTATCGCTCCACCAGGGCCATTTTGGCGTTGAACCAGTTCATGAAGAGCGATGTCACGATGCTGAGCAGCAGGTAGGCGATCACCACGAGGAACATCAGCTCGACGGCCTGACCGGTCTGGTTGAGAATTGTGCCGCTGACGGCGAAGTAATCGGCGAAACCGATGGCGATCGCCAGCGAGGAATTCTTCGTCAGGTTCAGATATTGGCTCGTCAGTGGCGGAATGATGATGCGCAGAGCCTGCGGCACCACAACGAGGCGCGTGATGCTCGATGGATGCAGGCCGAGTGCGCCTGCCGCTTCCGACTGGCCCTTCGGCACGCCGCGAATGCCGCTGCGCACAATCTCGGCGATGAACGAGGCGGTATAGAAGGAGAGAGCCAGGAAGAGCGACATGAACTCCGGACCGACGACGCTGCCGCCGGTCAGGTTGAACTTGCCGGCGACCGGCATGTCGAACGACAGCGGCAGGCCGCTCAACAGAAAGGCGACGATCGGAAGCCCGACGATCAGGCCGACCGACGCCCAGATCGTGTGGAACTGCTTGCCCGTTGCCGCCTGGCGCTTGTGCGCCCAGCGCGCAGTGAAGACGGTGGCGACGATCCCGATCAACAATGCGATCCCGACGGCCCACATGCCGGTCTCGAAAATCGGCTTGGGGAAGGCGAGGCCGCGATTGTTAAGGAACATGTTAAGCGGCAGGTGCAGTGAATCGCGCGGCTGCGGCAGCACGGCGAGAACGCCGGAATACCAGAAGAAGATGACGAGCAGCGGCGGGATGTTGCGGAACACCTCGACATAGACGGTGCAGAGCTTGGCGATCAGCCAGTTGTGCGACAGCCGGCCGATGCCGATGATGAAGCCGATGATCGTCGCCGTGATGATGCCGGTGACGGCGACCAGGACCGTGTTCAGGATCCCGACGAGCAGTGCGCGTCCGTAGGTGGAATCGCTCGAATAGCCGATCAGCGATTGGCCGATCTCGAAGCCGGCGCGTCCGCGCAGGAAGGCGAAGCCGGATGCCGTGTTGCTGCGGGCGAGGTTTACCGCCGTATTGTGCGTGACCCATATGGTCAGCACAGCAATCACCACGACGGTTACGATCTGGAAGAAGATGCCCCGAATTTTCGGGTCGTACATGGCTGAGCTCAAGCTCCAGCCGGTATCGTAAGGTACAGAAGCCTCTTGCGTCATACCGCGCCATTCCCCTGTGAGCCCGTTTTTGGGCTTTTCTTTTTTGGAAGAGGAAAGGCGTTTTACCGCCTTTCCCGGCTTTTCAAGCGGTGCGCAATCAGCGAACCGGCGGAGCGTACTGGATGCCGCCCTTGTTCCAGAGAGCGTTGAGGCCGCGCTGGATCTTCAGCGGGCTGCCCTGGCCGATGTTGCGTTCGAAGACCTCGCCGTAATTGCCGACGTTCTTGACGATGTTATAGGCCCAGTCATTGGTCAGGCCGAGGTCGGTGCCGATCTTGGTGTCAGCCTCGCTGCCGAGGAAGCGCTTGATATCGGGGTTCGGCGAGTTCTTCATTTCGTCGACATTCGCCTGGGTGATGCCGAATTCTTCGGCGTTGATCAGCGCATAGGCCGTCCACGACACGATGTCGAACCACTGGTCGTCACCCTGGCGGACTGCCGGGCCGAGCGGCTCCTTGGAGATGATCTCCGGAAGGACGACGTGCTCGTCGGGGTTCTTCAGCGTCAGACGCAGCGAATAAAGGCCGGACTGGTCGGTCGTGTAGACGTCGCAACGACCGGAATCATAAGCGGCGTTGACTTCTTCGAGCTTCTCGAAGACGACCGGATTGTACTGAAGGTTGTTCGCCTTGAAATAGTCGGCGAGGTTCAGTTCGGTGGTGGTGCCCGATTGTACGCAGATGGCGGCGCCCGAGAGTTCCAGTGCCGACTTCACGTTCAGGCTCTTGCGAACCATGAAGCCCTGACCGTCATAGTAGGTGACCGGGCGGAAGTTGAAGCCGAGCGCGGTATCGCGGTTGATCGACCAGGTGGTGTTGCGCGACAGGATGTCGATTTCGCCGGACTGCAGTGCCGGGAAACGATCCTTCGCCGACAGCGGCGTGTATTTCACCTTGGTCGGATCGCCGAAGACGGCGGAAGCGACGGCCTTGCAGAAGTCGACGTCGAAACCGGCCCAATTGCCGGAAGCATCAGGCTGTGCGAAACCCAGAAGACCGGTATTGACGCCGCATTGCACGAAACCCTTCGCTTTTACGTCTCCGAGAGTGGTGGCCGAGGCGGCCGAGGCGCCAAGTGCCAAAACTGCTGCGCCGAGAGCGGCGGACAGGAGCTTGTTCTTCATTTTTCCCAACCTTTTCCGTTGTCTTATATTTTCTTGTGGGGAAGTCCCGGCGGAAAACCTGCCGCCCCCAATGTGCCTCGACACCCTCCCGGCGCGAGTGGGTCTATCACAGTCGCAAATGTCACCATGGTCAAGTGTCGCCATCAATAATTGCGGCAAAATTTAGCATTTTGGCAGATTGGGCTGCATTCATGGGCGATTGGCTATGAAATAGGCGTCCAGTTGCGGAAAAATAACGCGAAAATCGAAAATTCCGTCGTGCTCGACGTCACCGGCAACCAGCCTCCAAGGGGTTGACCGGAAACGGCGAGGCGTCCAAAGGTTTGGTTTCGCGACCCTTCGCCAAAGGCTATTTCCGACATGAAAGACAAAGACAGCTTGCTGCAGAATGCCGGCATCAATACCCGCCTGACCCATATCGGCAATGACCCGTTCGACTATCACGGCTTCGTCAATCCGCCGGTCGTGCATGCTTCGACGGTGCTGTTTCCGAATGCGCGGACGATGGAAACGCATGCGCAGAAATATACCTACGGGACGCGCGGCACACCGACCACGGACGCGCTCTGCGAGGCGATCGATGCACTCGAAGGTTCGGCCGGCACGATCCTCGTACCCTCGGGGCTGGCGGCCGTCACCATTCCGTTCCTGGGTTTCGTCGCCGCCGGCGATCATGCACTCGTCGTCGATTCGGTTTACGGCCCGACGCGCCATTTCTGCGATACGATGCTGAAGCGTCTGGGAGTCGAGGTGGAATATTACGATCCGGCGATCGGTGCCGGCATCGAGACGCTGTTTCGGCCGAACACGAAGCTCGTCCACACCGAGGCTCCCGGTTCCAATACCTTCGAAATGCAAGATATTCCGGCGATCTCTGCGGTTGCGCACCGCCACGGCGCCGTCGTCATGATGGACAATACCTGGGCGACGCCGCTCTATTTCAGGCCGCTCGATTACGGCGTCGACATCTCCATCCACGCATCGACGAAATACCCGTCCGGCCATTCCGATATCCTGCTCGGGACGGTATCGGCCAATGCCGAGTATTGGCCAAGGCTGAAGGAAGCCAACGGCGTGCTTGGTATCTGCGGCGCACCCGACGATGCTTACCAGATCCTGCGCGGACTGCGCACCATGGGACTGCGCCTCGAGCGGCACTACGAAAGCGCGCTTGAAATCGCGGAATGGCTGGAGGGCAGGGAGGATGTCGCCCGCGTGCTGCACCCGGCTCTTCCGAGTTTTCCCTCTCACGCCATCTGGAAACGCGATTTCAAGGGCGCGAGCGGCATCTTTTCCTTCGTGCTTGCCGCAGACCATCCCGAGAAGTTCAAGGCAAAGGCGCATGCCTTCCTCGACGCGCTCCGGATTTTCGGTCTCGGCTATTCCTGGGGTGGCTTTGAAAGCCTCGCGCTGCACGCCAATCTCAACGACCGCAAGGTTGCCAAGGCCCCGACTGAGGGCCCGGTCATCCGCCTGCAGATCGGCATCGAGGACGTGGCCGACCTCAAGGCCGATATCGAGCGGGGTTTTGCGGCTGCAAGTCTCGCCTGAGAAGAGAGACGGGGCGCCGCCGTCGCCCGCTGCACCTTACGGCAGATGGAGGGCGCGATAGCCGTAGATCCAGTCGAGATCCGCCGCGAGACTTTGCGGCGGCTTGAGGCCAAGCACGAGATCGCGGCCGATCCGGATCGGTCCCTTCGCATGATAGGCGAACCGGTTGAAGGCGCCGCGCTGGCGGAGCCTTGCAATGCGCGGCGCGCGATGTCTTTCGAAGAGCGCCAACGCTTCCGCAACGGGACGATCGGAAAGAAATGCGGCAAGCTCGTAAGCGTCTTCGATCGCCATCGCCGCTCCCTGCGCGGCAAAGGGCATCATCGCATGTGCAGCGTCGCCGATCAGAACCGTCTTGCGGCCGTCCTGCCACGCCCCTGTAGTGGTTTCGAACAGCGGCCAGAAGGTCAATTTGCCCTGTCTTTCGAACAATGTGAGGATCGCAGCGTTCCAGCCGGAAAGGCGCGCCCGCAACTGCGCGCGCTGCTCTTCCGTCGGTTCGCTTTGCCAGGCCTGCGGCGCAAGGTTGCCGGCGGTGATCGCCACCATGTTGAAGCTGCCGGTCTCTTTTAAGGGATAGCAGACGAGATGCGCCGCCCCGCCGAGGAAGGCGGAAACGCTTGCCCGGTCGAGAAAACCGGGCGCCTCGTCTTCGGCAATGGTGAAGCGGTAGGCGACATTGCCGGAAAAGCGCGGCGAGGGACTGCCGGGAACGGATGGCCGGAGCTTCGACCACACGCCGTCCGCGCCGATGACGAGATCGGCCGGCCGCTCGAATGACGGCAGACCCGTCTCCATCCGTACGCCGAGATGAAGCCGGCAGAGCGGATCGGCCTCGACGGCGGCCAGAAGAGCCTTCTGCAATGTGGTGCGATGCAGGACGCCATAAGGAGCGCCCCAGCGCTCGCGCGCGAAATTGCCTGCCGGAACGGCCGCGAGCTGGCGGAGCGAACTGCCCGAAATTAGCCGGATCGCGTCCGGCTCCAGCCAGACTTTCGAAAGCCCTTCCAGGATGCCGAGTTCGGCAAGGATGCGGGAGGCGTTCGGCGACACCTGCAATCCGGCGCCGACTTCGGTGAGTTCGCCCGCCTGCTCGAAGATATCAGAGCTGATGCCACGCCGCGAAAGCGAAAGGGCAGCGGTCAGCCCTGATATCCCGGCGCCAATGATGGCGGCATGTTCGACCGGCATTGTCCGTCCGATCCCAAGCTGGACGGGTTAGGCCGCCTTTACGTGGAAAACACAGCCGGCCGGATTGGTCTGGCTGGGCTTGAGCGCGGAATTGAAGCGATAGAGCGTCGAGCAGTAGGAGCAGACTTTCTCGTCGTCGTCGCCCATGTCGATGAAGATGTGCGGATGGTCGAAGGGAGCCGAAGCGCCGGTGCACATGAATTCCTTGACGCCGACCTCGATGACGCGGTGACCGCCGTCGTTCTGGAAGTGGGGAATGTTGTGGCCGGCCATGTCGCTCTCCGAATGCTTTGAAACGTGCGCGGACCTTATAAGCCTTCGTCGCAAATGTGTAGAGCCAAAGCGCTGTACCAGCCACAGTTTTTGGCTTCACGCTGACAGGCGGCTCGATTATGGTCGCGCCAAAAAGGAAGGTCCGATGAACCTGAATACGCCTGCATTTTCAAGCTTCACCCATGACGGATTGCGGCTTGCCTTTTTCGACGAGGGCGATCCGTCCGGTGTGCCGGTGCTGTTGATCCACGGCTTTGCCTCGACGGCAAACGTCAACTGGGTGCATCCGGGCTGGCTGAAGACGCTTGATGATGCCGGTTACCGAGTGATCGCCATCGACAATCGCGGCCATGGTGCAAGCGACAAGCCGCACGATGCGCAAGCCTATCGTCCTTGGGTCATGGCAGGCGATGCAATAGCGCTGCTCGACCATCTCGGCATCCCGGAAGCCAATGTCATGGGCTATTCCATGGGCGCGCGCATTTCCGTCTTTGCAGCACTCGCCAATCCGCATCGCGTCCGTTCGCTGGTGCTCGGCGGCCTCGGCATCGGCATGACCGATGGCGTCGGCGACTGGGATCCGATTGCCGATGCGCTGCTTGCTCCCTCGCTGGACGAGGTGACACATGCCCGCGGCCGCATGTTCCGCGCCTTCGCCGAGCAGACGAAGAGTGACCGCATCGCCCTTGCCGACTGCATCCGCGGCTCGCGCGATCTCGTCGCCCGCTCGGATATGGGCAAACTCGACATGCCGACGCTGATCGGTGTCGGCACCAAGGACGATATTGCCGGTTCGCCGCAGGAATTGGCGGCGCTGATGCCCAATGCCGAAGCGCTCGATATTCCGGGCCGCGATCATATGCTCGCCGTCGGCGACAAGGTTTTCAAGCAGGCGGTGCTGGCCTTTTATGCGAGAGTCGCCAAGGGGTGACATCGTCGGTGACATCATCGTGAAGCCGAAAAGCCATGCTAAAAAACCATGGCGATGGCACCCATTTATGTTATTGGCGTTTTCCTCTATATATCGGCATTCCGAAAACGGCATTCCTGAAGGCAGCGAGGAGAGCGGCGATGGTCGCAAAGACAGACATTCGTGCTTTTGAGACAGGCCATCCCGTGAAGGTGATGGATCCCATCTGGGACAGCCTGCGCGAGGAAGCAAGGATCGCAGCCGAAAGTGACCCGGTTCTCGCCGCTTTCCTCTACTCGACGGTGATCAACTACCATTCGCTCGAGGAATGCGTCATTCACCGCATCTGCGAACGTCTCGACCATCCGGATATGCAGGCGAACCTGCTTCGCCAGACCTTCGAGGAAATGCTCCTCGATTGGCCTGAGTGGGGCTCCATCCTGCGCGTCGACATCCAGGCCATCTACGACCGTGATCCCGCCTGCCTGCGTTTCATGGAGGCGGTGCTCTATTTCAAGGGCTTCCATGCGCTGCAGACGCATCGTCTGGCTCATTGGCTGCTGAACCGCGGTCGGCGTGATTTCGCGCTCTATCTGCAGAGCCGCTCCTCCAGCGTCTTCCAGACCGACATCAATCCGGCCGCCCGCATCGGCAAAGGCATCTTCCTTGATCATGCGACCGGCCTCGTCGTCGGCGAGACAGCCGTTATCGGCGACAACGTCTCGATCCTGCACGGGGTCACGCTCGGTGGCACCGGCAAGGAGGGCGCCGACCGCCATCCGAAGATCGGCAGCGGCGTCATGATCGGCGCCGGCGCGAAGATTCTTGGCAATATCGAAATCGGCTATTGCTCGCGTGTCGCGGCCGGTTCGGTCGTCCTGAAGGCCGTGCCGCCCAAGAAGACGGTCGCGGGCGTTCCGGCCAAGGTTGTCGGCGAGGCTGGTTGTTCCGAGCCGTCGCGCAATATGGACCAGGTCATCGGCGCCGATATCTGAGCGCCTGTTGGAAGAGGGTAGGAGAAGTCGGCAGGATTGGAGCGGGGACAGCTGTTCCAAGCGGCAACTCTGCCTTTACACCGCTGCTTTTGCTGTGCAAGAAGCGGCTCATCAAGACCGTTCACGGAGATGACAGAGTGAAGCCAGAAGAAATCAAGAAGCTCGACGCCTATTTCAAACGCATGTTCAACCCACAGATCATCGTCAAGGCGCGTCCGCGCAAGAATGATTCTGCGGAAGTCTACCTCGGCGAAGAATTTCTGGGCGTCGTCTATATCGATGACGAGGACGGCGATCGCTCCTACAACTTTTCGATGGCGATCCTCGACGTCGATCTTTGATCGTCCTCGAAAGCTCCAAGAGGACCGGGCGGCGCGATCCGCCCGGTCTTTTTTGTTTTTTCGCTCCCGGGCCAAAATTTATTTAAAGCTTCCGGTTGTGGCATTGTGATATATATTAGCAAAATCAATTAAAGACGTACGTGCCCCAGCGCGCTTACTTTGTTATATAATTGTAATGCAACCAATGGGTGTTTTGCGGCGCACAAGACTACTTGACTATTTGTGCGTTGCAGCTACCCTGCCGCCACCAACAGCCCCAACGGAGGACGGCCATGTTCAACTTTGACGATGCCAACAAGAAGAGCAAGGAAGCCGTCGATACGGCGCTGAGAACCTATTCCGACACAGCCAAGGGCTTTCAGGCGATCGCCGCCGAAGCCGCTGAATATTCGAAGAAATCCTTTCAGGACGCGGTAACGCATTTCGAAACGCTGGCCGGCGCCAAAAGCTTTGAGGCGGCCTTCGAGCTGCAGACCAGCTACGTAAAGTCGTATTTCGAAGGCTTCGTCTCCGAAACGACGAAGCTCGGCGAGATGTATGCCGATCTCGCCAAGTCCGCCTACAAGCCCTACGAGGCTCCGATCGCTGCTGCCGTCTCCAAGGCGCCGAAATCGGCGCAGCCGACGGCATCCGTCGCCGCATAAGGCGATTTTGACAGCGCAACCTGCGCTACATATTGAAAAATAGGGACCGGCTACTCATCTGTGGCCGGTCTTTTTTGTTTCCGCTTTTGCTGCAACGCCTGCATGGGATTGGCCAGGGACTTTTTTGGTCTTTCCCGTGAATGCCGGGCATTTCTTGATTGCAGTGTCTGACAGGGGGCTTAAAATCAGCCTATTATGAACTAAGTTAGTGTTTCAGATATTCGGCGGGAAAAGCACCCTCCCATGCTCCGCCGGATTGATCGAGGAATGAATGACAATGATCGCAAAGCCGATCCGGATGCAGAACGACAGCGAAAGGAACGGGGACAACGGAAATCGCGGAACCTCGGTCATCACACGCACGAAGCCGAAGACCAAGAAGCCTAATCTCTACCGCGTGCTGCTTTTGAATGACGACTACACACCCATGGAATTTGTCATTCATATTCTGGAGCGTTTTTTTCAGAAGGATCGTGAAAGTGCCACCCGCATCATGCTCCATGTCCACAATCACGGCGTCGGGGAATGCGGAATATTCACATACGAGGTAGCGGAAACGAAGGTCAGCCAGGTGATGGACTTCGCCCGGCAGCACCAGCATCCGCTGCAATGCGTCATGGAAAAGAAGTGAGGATCTGAACGTGCCAACATTTTCGCCTAGTTTAGAGAAGGCGCTCCATCAGGCACTGACCTTTGCCAACGAGCGGCACCACGAATATGCGACGCTCGAGCATCTGCTGCTCGCCCTGATCGACGATGCCGATGCGGCAGCGGTTATGGGTGCATGCAATGTCGATCTCGATGCGCTCCGCAAGACGCTCGTCGAATATGTCGATAACGAACTTTCCAATCTGATCACGGGTTATGACGAGGATTCCAAGCCGACCTCCGGCTTCCAGCGTGTCATCCAGCGTGCCGTCATTCACGTGCAATCGTCCGGCCGCGAGGAAGTAACCGGTGCCAACGTGCTCGTCGCGATCTTCGCGGAGCGCGAAAGCCATGCCGCCTATTTCCTGCAGGAGCAGGAGATGACCCGCTACGACGCCGTCAACTACATCTCCCACGGCATCGGCAAGCGGCCTGGCGTTTCGGAGGCTCGTCCTCCGCGCGGTGCTGAGGACGAATCGGAAAGCAAGCCGACGGCGCGCGGCGGCGAAGAGGAAGGCGGCCCCAAGAAGCAGCAGGATGCGCTCAAGGCCTATTGCGTCAATCTCAACGAGAAGGCCAAGGGTGGCAAGATCGACCCGCTGATCGGCCGTCACGCCGAGGTGAGCCGCACCATCCAGATCCTGTGCCGCCGTTCGAAGAACAATCCGCTCTATGTCGGTGATCCCGGCGTCGGCAAGACGGCGATCGCCGAAGGCCTTGCCAAGCGCATCGTCGAAGGCAAGGTTCCCGAAGCGCTCGCCGATGCGACGATCTTCTCGCTCGACATGGGCACGTTGCTCGCCGGCACACGTTATCGCGGCGATTTCGAAGAGCGCCTGAAGCAGGTTGTCAAGGAGCTGGAAGAATATCCGGGCGCCGTGCTCTTCATCGACGAGATCCATACGGTGATCGGCGCCGGCGCCACGTCGGGCGGCGCGATGGATGCATCGAACCTGCTGAAGCCGGCGCTTTCGTCGGGCGCGATCCGCTGCATCGGTTCGACCACGTACAAGGAATACCGCCAGTTCTTCGAGAAAGACCGGGCGCTGGTCCGGCGTTTCCAGAAGATCGACGTCAGCGAACCGTCGATCGATGATGCGATCGAGATCATGAAGGGCCTGAAGCCCTATTTCGAAGAGTATCACCACCTCAGGTATTCGAACGATGCGATCAAGTCGGCCGTCGAACTGTCGGCCCGCTACATCTCCGACCGCAAGCTGCCCGACAAGGCGATCGACGTGATCGACGAGACGGGTGCGGCTCAGATGCTGCTGCCGCCGTCGAAGCGCCGCAAGCTGATCACCGAAAAGGAGATCGAGGCGACGATCGCGACGATGGCCCGCATTCCGCCGAAGACCGTATCGAAGGACGACGAAGCCGTGCTCGCCAATCTCGAGCAGGAACTGCGTTCGGTTGTCTACGGCCAGGATATCGCGATCGAAGCCCTCTCGACCTCGATCAAGCTGGCGCGTGCCGGCCTTCGTGAACCGAACAAGCCGATCGGCTCCTATGTCTTCTCGGGTCCGACCGGCGTCGGCAAGACCGAGGTTGCTAAGCAGCTGGCGTCGTCGCTTGGCGTCGAGCTTCTGCGCTTCGACATGTCCGAGTACATGGAGCGGCACACAGTTTCGCGCCTGCTCGGTGCACCTCCCGGCTATGTCGGTTTCGACCAGGGCGGTCTTCTTACAGATGGCGTCGATCAGCATCCGCATTGCGTGGTCCTGCTCGACGAAATCGAGAAGGCGCATCCCGATATCTACAATATCTTGTTGCAGGTCATGGACCACGGCACGCTGACCGACCATAACGGCAAGAAGATCGACTTCCGCAACGTCATCCTGATCATGACGACCAATGCGGGCGCTTCGGAAATGGCCAAGGCCGCGATCGGCTTCGGTTCGTCCAAGCGCACCGGCGAGGACGAGGAGGCGCTGACCCGTCTCTTCACGCCGGAATTCCGCAACCGTCTCGACGCGATCATTCCCTTCGCGGCGCTGCCGACGGCCGTCATTCACAAGGTCGTGCAGAAGTTCATCATGCAGTTGGAGGCCCAGCTTTCCGAAAGGAATGTCACCTTCGACCTGCACGAGGATGCGATCGCCTGGCTGGCGGAAAAGGGTTACGACGAGAAGATGGGCGCCCGCCCGCTTGCCCGCGTGATCCAGGACACGATCAAGAAGCCGCTTGCCAACGAGATCCTCTTCGGCAAGCTGAAAAAGGGCGGCGTTGTCAACGTCACCGTCGGTCCGAAGGAAGACGGCAAGCCGGGCATCGTGCTGGAAGCCATTCCGGATACGGCTCCGATCAAGCCGAAGCCGGAAGCGGAAGTCGTCCATCCCGAAGCCGATGACCAGGGCGATGGCGAGCTGAAGACGAAAGCGGCGCCCAAGGCCCGCGCCAAGACAGTCCCGCAGGCCGAGCCTGAGGTCCGCGACGCTCCGAAAAAGGGAAGCACGGTTCCGAAGGTTCCGCGCAAGAAGTGAGATATCATCACTAAATTGGAAAAGGCCGCTCAACAGCGGCCTTTTTTGTTTTGGGGCATTGGCCAAAGCCGGTGCTACGCCAGCGCTGCCCTGATCTTTTCGGCATTGGCTGCAAGCACGGCGCCGTCCTCCATCCTGCCGGAATGCGGCTTGAGCGCCACGCCCTGATGGCGAGGGATGATGTGGAAATGCAGATGGAACACCGTTTGCCCAGCGGCCGGTTCGTTGAACTGGGCGATGAATACGCCATCGGCATCGAAGACCTCCTCGAGCGCCTTAGCGACCTTCTGGACGACGATAATTGCATGAGTGAGGGTGGCGGGATCGGCATCGAGGATATTGCGGGACGGCGCCTTCGGAACGACGAGCACGTGGCCCGGCGCCTGCGGCATTACATCCATGAAGGCGACCGTATTTTGGTCCTCGTAGACTCGATGCGAGGGGATTTCGCCACGCAGGATCTTGGCGAAGATATTGTTGTCGTCATAGGCGGCCGGGCTGGTCATCGCGAAATCTCCTCAGTTCCTGTTGATCGGGTAGCGCGGCCGGCAGGGCGGCGTCAATCCTCCTGCTGACGCTCGCCCTTGCGGAAGGGACTGTGCTCGCCCAGCACCTCGCTCATATGTTCGACATCGGCGCGCTCGCGCGCGAGATAATCGCCGATCGCTCGACGAAGGCCGGCATGGGCGACGTAGTGGGCGGAATGCGTCGTCACCGGCAGGTAACCGCGGGCGAGCTTGTGTTCGCCCTGTGCGCCTGCCTCGACTCGCTTCAGCCCTTTCGACAGCGCGAAGTCGATCGCCTGATGATAGCAGACCTCGAAATGCAGGAACGGATGATCCTCGATGCAGCCCCAGTGACGGCCGTAAAGCGTATCGCCGCCGATGAAATTAATCGCGCCGGCGATATAGCGGCCGTCGCGCTTGGCCATGACGAGCAGGATGTCGTCGGCCATGCGCTCGCCGATCAGCGAGTAGAACTTGCGGGTGAGGTAGGGTCGGCCCCATTTACGGCCTCCAGTATCCATATAGAACTTGAAGAACTGGTCCCAGATGCGCTCCGTTAGATCGCTGCCGGTCAGCCAGTCGATGCTGATGCCGTTTTCGAGGGCGGCACGGCGCTCCTTGCGCAATGCCTTGCGTTTGCGCGAGGCAAGCGTTTCGAGAAACTCCTCGTGATTGGCATAGCCGTCATTGATGAAATGGAACTGCTGGTCCGTGCGGTGCAGATACCCGTCCATCTCGAAGACCCCGATCTCCTCGTCGGGCACGAAGGTGATATGGGCCGAGGAGATGCCGAGCCGGCGCACGACCTCCTTCAGGTTTTCGGCGATCGCATTCTGGATCGCCAGCCGCGGCAAGCCCTCGGCGACAAGAAGACGCGGACCTGTGGCCGGGGTAAACGGGATCGAGCACTGGAGTTTGGGATAATAGCGTCCGCCGGCCCGCTCGAAGGCGTCGGCCCAACCGTGGTCGAAGACATATTCGCCCTGGCTGTGGTTCTTGAGGTAGCCGGGCAGGGCGCCGATCAGTTCGCCGCGATCGGTCTCGAGCAGCAGGTGATGGCCGAGCCAGCCGGTCTCGGCGGTGGCTGAGCCGGATTCTTCCAGCGACGACAAAAAAGCGTGCGAAACGAAGGGATTATAGGCAAGCGTGCTGCAAGCCTTCGACGCCCCGGAAAGTCTGGACCAGCTCTCCGGGGAAATCGCGGTGAAGGAGCGTTCTACGCGAATGGATAATTCATCGGTCATGGGGCAAATGCGAAGCCTGTGGGGGATGGTTCGGCTCTACGTCAGTCTGCGCATGATCTTGGCCAAAAAGCGAGCGTCAAACCACCACGCGCGGATCGAAGCCTTCGAAGGTCATTTGGTCGGCGTTTGCGAATGTACGCCGGCGCGCTTCTTCGTCACGCACCGTCCAGGTGATGACGGGAAGACCCTTTCCGCGTTCGCCCGTGATGAAGGCATTCGGCAGGTCGTCATAATAATAGGAGATGAAATCCAGACCGATCGCCATCGCTTTCGCATGAGCCTCGAACTCCTCCGGCGTGTTGCCGTTGGCGGTCAGTCCGAGCGGATAGGGTGAGCCAAGCGTCTTTAGGTCGCGCAGCAGCCAGTGGTCGAAGCTCATCAATGCGACCTTGCCCTCATAGCCTTCGAGCACCTCGAGCACGGCTTCGGCAAATCCCTCGTCATCGGCCTCGCGGCCCTTGAGCTCCAGCACCAGCGGCACCTTGCCCTTGACGAGATCGAGGAGCTGGCGCAGCGTCGGCACCTTATCGTTGGTGCCGCCGATGGCGATCAGTCCGAGTTCCCTGGAGGTACGCTCGCGGATGTCGCCGTTGAGATTGCAGAGGCGCTGCAGATCCTCGTCGTGAAAGATGATCGGCACGCCGTCCGAGGCGTAATGCAGGTCGCATTCGACCGCAAAGCCCGCTTCGACGGCGCGCGAGAAGGCCGAAAGCGTGTTTTCCCAGACAAGCCTGTTGAGGTCGTGATAGCCGCGATGGGCAACCGGCACGTCCTTGATCCAGTCGGCATTGGTCATTCTGCGATTTCCATGATAGCATCGATCTCGACGGCGGCGTTCAGCGGCAGGGCGGCCATGCCGACGGCGGCACGAGCATGTTTGCCGGCTTCGCCGAGCACGCCGGCAATCAGGTTCGAGGCGCCATTGATGACGAGATGCTGCTCGACAAAGTCGGGCGCCGAGGCGACGAAGCCGTTCAGCTTGATGACACGACGAATGCGGCCGAGATCGCCGCCAAGCGCTGCCTTCGCCTGAGCAAGGATGTTGATGGCGCAGAGTTCGGCGCCACGCTGACCCGCGGCAACATCGACGGTTTTGCCGAGATGGCCGGATACTGCAACCTTGCCGCCTTCGAGCGGCAGCTGGCCGGAGATGTAGAGAAGATTGCCGCTGATGACATAGGGAACGTAATTTGCAGCAGGTGCTGCGGCTTCCGGCAGGGTTATCCCCATCTCAGTCAGGCGCGCTGCAATTTCATTGGACATTTTCGTCTCCGCTTTTGTTGTCAATTCTTCAAAAATTATGCATCAAGACTGGAATCTTTAATATGACAGGTTCGAGCCTCGATTTGGCCGAAAGCGTTCTTATAACATCGCGACCGAGTCCAACAGGAGTTAATGAATGTTCCGATCGAGTCTTGTCGCTCTGCTTTTCGCCAGCGTTTCCGCCAGTGCATGGGCGGCTGCGCCCGCGGTAAGCGCTGCGATCGCGACCGGCCTCGTCGCACATCGCGCGGTCTACGATCTGGAATTGAAGGACGCCTCGGACCGCTCCGGCATCGCCGGCATGTACGGTCGCATGGTCTATGAATTCGACGGCAGCTACTGCAAGGGCTTCACCACCAATTTCCGTTTTGTGACGCAGATCAACACCGGTGACAGCGTGCGCGTCAGCGACCAGCAGACGAAGACTTTCGAAAATCTGAAGGACGGCAAATTCACCTTCGACACCAAATCCTTCACCGACGACCAGCTCGACAAGGAGGTCAACGGCGCGGCCCAGGATCAGCCGGACGGCGTCAAGGTTGATCTCACGCAGCCGGCGAGCCGCGAACTTCAGCTTGCCGAAAGCCGTTTTCCGACCGAGCACATGCTCGACGTGATCCAGAATGCCAAGGACGGCAAGCGCTTCTTTGAGGCCCGTGTCTTCGACGGCTCTGATGACGGCGATAAGTCGCTGGTAACGACAACGATCGTCGGTAAACAGGAAGTCCCTGTTGCCGAGGAGGCCGATGCCGGCAATGCCGGCGCCTTCTCAAAGGCTGCTTTCTGGCCGGTGACCATCGCCTATTTCAACGAGAATGCGAAATCGGATGCGCTGCCTGTCTATCGCATGTCCTTCAAGCTTTATGAGAACGGCATCACCCGCGATCTGACGATGGATTATGGCGATTTCGTTCTAACCGGAAAGCTCGCCAAGCTGGAGCTGCTCGATCGCAAGGCCGAGGTCTGCAAGTAGGCGGGGCTTCTGCGCCGTCATAAAACTGTATCATAAAATTCACTATGGTTCGGCGACCAGCAATGGCTGAGTCGCTGGCGCGTCGTCGTGCTCTTCGAGGTCGCGATCTTTGCTGCCAAGCCATTGCGACCAGGCCTGTTTATTGCGAAGATAGGCCTCGAAGACCATTGCGCGCCGCAAGCTTGGAAAGCCCGACCTATGGCAGATACCGACGTCGCGACTGTTCAGAATGCCGCCCTGCCGGTTGTTGTCGCCGATCCGGCGGAAATTGCCCGCATTTCCGATAGCATCAGCATCACCGACCGCGCCGGCATTTCCGTCTATGGCGATCGTGCCCAGCAGACGGTCAGCGATTATGCAGACAGGATCCTGCGCGAGGTCCGCAACAAGGATCTCGGCGAGGTAGGCCGCCTGCTGACCGACATCATCCTCAAGTCGAAGAGCCTCGATCCGGCATCGCTGAAGGACAAGGGTTTCCTCAGCCGCATCTTCCTCTCCGCCAAGGCGCAACTCGAACGCTTCAAGGAGGAATTCGAGGATGTGGCCGGCCAGATCGACCGGATCGGCCTGGAGCTCGACCGTCACAAGGATACGCTGAGGCGCGACATCGCGCTGCTCGACGACCTGCATGAGGAAACCAGGCAGTCGATCATGCGCCTTGACGCCTATGTGCAGGCCGGCAAGAATTTTGCCGAGCGTTTCCGCAGCGTCGAGCTGCCGAAGCTGAAGGCGCAGGCCGAAGCCGCCGCGACCGGTCCCGGCGGCGGCATGCTGGAGGCGCAGACCTATCAGGACAGCCTGAAGGCGCTTGACCGACTGGAGAAGCGGGTGTTCTACCTGCAGCAGGCCCGCCAGCTCGGCATCCAGCAGCTGCCGCAAATCCGCATCGTCCAGGCAGGCGACGAAACACTCATCGAGAACCTGCAGGCCACCTCGGCGCTGACGGTGCCGGCCTGGAAGCAGAAAATGGTGATCCTGCTCGGCCTGACACGGCAGAAATCGGCGCTCGACCTGCAGAAGGCGGTGACCGACGCCACCAACGACATGATCCGCCAGGCATCGGAAATGATGAAGGACCAGGCGATCGCGATCGAACAGCAGTCGCAGCGCGGCATCGTCGACATCGACACGCTCGCCAAGGCGAACAAGGATCTGATCGACACCATATCAGGTGTGCTTCAGGTTCAGGAGGAGGGGCGCCGGAAGCGGGCGCTCGCCGAGCAGCAGATGGAGCAGATGACGATTGAACTCAAGAAGGCGATGACCCAAGCGTGATCGGCAAGACGACGATGCGAACGCTGCTTTCGGGCTTGGCACTTCTTGCCGCACTTTCCCTTGCGGGCTGCGATTCCTTCAGCCGGGGTCCGGATTTCTCGATCGTCTCGGGGTCGGAGAACACCGTCCTGCAACCGATCGTCGAGGAATTCTGCAAGCAGAAGAACGCCACCTGCACTTTCAAATACGAAGGCACGCTCGATATCGGCCTGGCGCTGCAGAATGAGCAGGGCGTCGAGCAGGACGCGGTCTGGCCGGCCTCAAGTGTCTGGGTCGACATGTTCGACACCAGGCGTCGCGTCAAGAGCCTGACCTCGGTCGCGCAAACGCCGGTGGTATTGGGCGTGCGCAGGTCGAAGGCACAGCAGCTCGGCTGGATCGGCAAGGACGTCTTCATGAAGGACATCCTCGCCGCTGTCGAAGGCGGATCGCTGAAATTCCTGATGACATCGGCGACGCAATCCAACTCGGGCGCCAGCGCCTATCTCGCCATGTTGTCGAGCGCACTCGGCAACAGGCCGGTGATCGAACCTGGCGATCTCGACAACAAAAGCGCCCAGGAGAGTGTCCGCTCGCTGCTCTCAGGAGTAGAGCGTTCCTCAGGTTCTTCGGGTTGGCTCGCCGACCTTTACATCGGCGCCGCCAGCAAGGGCACTCTCTACGACGCGATGTGGAACTACGAGGCGGTGCTGAAGGAGACCAACGACAAGCTTGCCGCCCTGTCGCAGGAGCCGCTTTACGCGATTTATCCGGCCGATGGCGTGGCCATGGCGGATTCGCCGATCGGCTTCGTCGATCACGGGCGCGGGCCCGAGGTCCAGACCTTCTTCAACGATCTGCTCGCCTATCTCAGGTCAGCCCCCGTGCAGCAGCGCATCGCCGATACCGGCCGGCGCATTCCATTGACCGACGTTGCCGCCAAACCGGAACCGAACTGGAATTTCGATCCCACCCGGCTCGTAACCGCCATCCGCATGCCGGAGCCGGGCGTCATCCGCCAGGCGCTCACCCTCTATCAGGCCGCGCTGCGCAAGCCGTCTCTGACCGCGCTCTGCCTCGATTTTTCCGGCTCGATGCAGGGGAACGGCGAGGATCAACTGCAGAAGGCGATGCGTTTCCTGTTGACACCAGACGAGGCGAGCAAGGTGCTGGTGCAATGGTCGCCCGCCGACCAGATCATCGTCATTCCTTTCGACGGCAGCGTGCGCAACACCTTCATGGCAAGCGGAAATCCGCTGGAGCAGGAAGGGTTGCTCAACGAGATTTCGCAACAGAGGGCCAATGGCGGCACCAACATGTATGCCTGCGCCGAACGCGCCTTGCAGCAGATCGCCAGAACCGACAGGCTCTCGACTTATCTGCCCGCCATCGTCATCATGACCGACGGGAAGTCCGATGATCAAAGCCAGGCTTTCACACGTGAATGGAACGCGATGGAGCCGCATGTGCCGATCTTCGGCATCACATTCGGCGATGCCGACAAAACCCAGCTCGACAGCCTCGCCAAGCTGACCGCGGCGCGGGTATTCGACGGCGGCTCGGATCTTGCCACCGCCTTCCGCACCGCGCGCGGCTATAATTAGGACAGGCATGCGCAACTGGCTCGGCAATGACGGCAACTGGATCGCTGCGGGACTGGTGGCGGCAATCACCGTGCCGCTCCTGAGCTTTGTCGCCGGCATGCCCTTCTGGATCGCCGCCATCATCGCCCTTTTCATCTTTGCCGGCCTCGTCATTCTGCTGACGCCACGCCGCCTGTTCGAAGGCCTCGATATCAAGAATATCGGCCGCGGGCGCGTCGCCTTTGCCCGTGACCTGCTGGAGGCCGCCGTTCCCTCTGCGGAGCGGCTGGAGACTGCCGCTGAAGGGATAAGCGACAAGCAGGCCGCGGCCGCTGTCCTGCACCTCGCCGAAATCGCCGCCGACGTGTTCCGCAAGGTCGAGGCCAAGCCCGAAAACGCCAACGCGGTGCGGCGGTTCCTCTCCTATTATCTGCCGCGTGCCGCCGAGGTGGCGGAAGGTTTTGCCGTCATCGAGGCCAAGCGCGTTCCTGATCCCAGGCAGTTGGAGGAGGTGCGCGCCGTGCTGGTGAAGCTTGAGGAGGCCTTCGTCCATTATGCCGACAGCCTGGTCGATGAAGAGTTCGGCACGCTCGACACCGATCTCCGCCTCATCCAGGCATCGCTCAAAGAGGATCTCGGACGCTGATGGCCCTTTCTCGCCGCGCCTTTGGAGTGGGACTGCTCGGAGCCGGCATCGTCGGCACGGGCGGTTATTTCGCCGTCCGGGACCGGCCGGAATTGCAGGGCCTGCTCGGCAGCCGCACAACGTTTTTCGGCTTCGTCGGCGGCGAGAAGGAAGCCTTCCTGGCCGACCCTGATGTCGTCAGAGCGCTCGGCGGATACGGATTGACGGTGGATAGCCGCGTAGCGGGCTCGGTGGAGATGGTACGCGAACAGGCGCTGCTGTCGCAGCATCCGCAATTCCTCTGGCCGTCCTCCTCGATCATGGTCGATATAGCCAGGCAAAATGGCGTCAGCATTCGCAACGACCGCGTCGTCCTGAACACGCCCATCGTCGTCTATTCCTGGCAGCCCGTGGTCGATGGGTTGATGAAAGCGGGATTGGTGACGGTAACGAACGAAGGGCATCACCAGCTCGACCTCAAGGCGCTGCTTGACGCCATCCTTGCCGGCGCCGACTGGTCGAAGCTCGGCGTCAATTCGCTCTACGGCCGCGCCCGCATCGTCTCGACCGATCCGAACCGCTCCAATTCCGGCTTCATGTTCGCAGGCCTCGTGCTTAGCCTTTTCAGCGGCAATGTCGCGACATCAGCCGATCTTGCCACGTTCGGCGGCAAGGTACAGGCGATCTTCCGCAACATGGGATTCAAATCGCCTTCATCGGGCAAGCTTTTCGACCAGTATCTGGCTGGCGGCCTCGGCGGCGAGCCGATGATCGTCGGCTACGAGAATCAGCTGGTCGAATGGATCCTCGCCGATCCCACGCGCTGGGAGCGCATCAAGGCAAGCGCCGGCGCAAAGCCGGTGGTGCTCTATCCGCGCCCGACCGTCTATTCCGCGCATCCGCTGATCGTCGTCGACGAGACCGCCAACCGGTTGATCGAGGCGCTGACCAGCCCGCGGCTGCAGGAGCTCGCCTGGACGAGGCATGGATTCCGCGGTCCGCTCGGGACCGCCACCGGCAATGCGGACAGCGCCGTATCGGGCCTGCTTCCCGCCGAGGTCGATGCCGTCCTGCCGATGCCCGATGCCGGTGTCATGCTGTCGCTGCTGTCGACGCTGGCAAGCTGAGCGGCATCCGAGGGGAGCGGATAGTCGCCGCCTCAGTCGAATAAAGTCGATTTTTTGGCATGAGCCTTGCTTTTGCGTCAAATCGAATGTATGGGCACCGGCATTCCACACGTAAGGCATGGGATCGTCCGGGAGAAATCCGGGCTGTTCCGCCGGTGGCATTCTCGAAGAGGATGCTGTTCGCCTTGCGGAGGTTCAACCGGAAAAGGAGTATAAAGGCATGGCATTGCCTGATTTTTCTATGCGCCAGCTTCTCGAGGCAGGCGTTCACTTCGGTCACCAGACTCACCGCTGGAACCCGAAGATGAAGCCGTACATCTTCGGCGATCGTAACAACATTCACATCATCGACCTGGCACAGACCGTTCCGATGCTGTCGCGCGCCCTTCAGGTCGTCAGCGATACCGTTGCCCGCGGCGGCCGCGTTCTCTTCGTCGGCACGAAGCGCCAGGCGTCGGAGATCATTGCCGACAGCGCCAAGCGCTCGGCCCAGTATTACGTCAACTCGCGCTGGCTCGGCGGCATGATGACGAACTGGAAGACGATCTCGAACTCGATCCAGCGCCTGCGCAAGCTCGACGAAATCCTCGGTGGCGAAGCCCAGGGCTTCACCAAGAAGGAACGCCTGAACCTCGAGCGCGAGCGTGAAAAGCTTGACAAGGCTCTCGGCGGTATCCGCGATATGGGCGGCACTCCCGACCTGATGTTCATCATCGACACCAACAAGGAAAAGATCGCGATCGACGAAGCCAAGCGCCTCGGCATCCCGGTGGTCGCCATCATCGATTCGAACTGCGACCCTGACCTGATCGACTATCCGATCCCGGGCAACGACGACGCATCGCGTGCGATCGCTCTCTACTGCGAGCTGATCTCCCGCGCCGCCATCGACGGCATCGCGCGTCAGCAGAGCTCTTCCGGCCGCGATCTCGGCGCATCCTCCGAAGTTCCGGTCGAACCGGCTCTCGAGGAAGCAGCCGAAGGCTGATGAAAGCGGGCGGACCGAAAAATCCGCCAAAGCTTGCAGAGACTGGGAAAGGCCGCTCGCGACTCATCGAAGTTCGGCGGCCTTGCCTGTTTCAGGGCGAAGGCATCGGGCGCTTCGCCAGATAAGTTTCGTTATGGCGCGTCTTCATCACGCTGTCATACATACAAGTACATTTCGTGCGTCAATCCGGTGCCGAGCCGCGCTTTGCGGCCCACCGTGTGAACCGACAAGAGGAAGCTAATGAGCGAGATTACGGCTGCAATGGTGAAGGAACTGCGCGAGAAGACCGGCGCAGGCATGATGGACTGCAAGAAGGCTCTTGCTGAAACCAATGGCGACATGGAAGCGGCGATCGACTGGCTGCGCGCCAAGGGCATCGCCAAGGCCGACAAGAAGTCCGGCCGCACCGCTGCCGAAGGCCTCATCGCCGTTGCGAGCGCCGGCACGAAGGCCGTCGTCGTCGAGGTCAATTCCGAAACCGACTTCGTCGCCCGTAACGATGCCTTCCAGGATCTCGTCCGCGGCATCGCCAAGGTCGCCGTCTCCACAGACGGCACCGTAGAAGCTGTTGCTGCTGCGACATACCCGGCATCCGGCAAGTCCGTTTCCGACACGATCAAGGATGCGATCGCAACGATCGGCGAGAACATGAACCTCCGCCGTTCAGTCGCTCTCTCCGTCGAAGACGGCGTCGTCGCTACCTACATCCACAATGCCGTTTCCGACGGTCTCGGCAAGCTCGGCGTTCTCGTCGCTCTTAAGTCGACCGGCGACAAGGAAGCCCTGAACGCGATCGGCCGTCAGGTCGCCATGCATATCGCTGCGACCGCGCCGCTGGCGATCCGCCCGGAAGAAGTCGATGCCGCCGTCGCCGAACGCGAGCGCAACGTCTTCATCGAGCAGTCGCGCGCTTCGGGCAAGCCCGACAACATCATCGAGAAGATGGTCGAAGGCCGCATGCGCAAGTTCTTCGAGGAAGTTGCACTTCTCTCGCAGGCTTTCGTCATCAATCCTGACCTGACCGTCGCAGCTGCCATCAAGGAAGCTGAAAAGGCTGTCGGCGCGCCGATCGAAGTCACCGGCATGGCGCGTCTTCTGCTCGGCGAAGGCGTCGAGAAGGAAGAGACCGATTTCGCAGCCGAAGTTGCTGCTGCCGCCAAGGGCTGATCTTCCACCCATAATTGGGAAAACACGAAGGGCATCGCGTGACAACGCGATGCCCTTCGTGTATCGGGCATTCACGGCAATTTACGAGGAGCCAAGATGTCTTTAGAGCCTGTCTATAAACGCGTTCTACTCAAGGCTTCCGGCGAAGCGCTCATGGGTAGCCAGGGTTTCGGGATCGATGTCACGGTGGCGGACCGGATTGCATCTGATATCGCCGAAGCAAGGCATATGGGCGTGGAAGTCGGCGTCGTCGTCGGCGGCGGCAATATCTTTCGCGGTGTCGCCGTTGCATCCAAGGGCGGCGACCGGGTCACCGGCGACCACATGGGCATGCTCGGCACCATCATCAACGCGCTGGCGCTGGCGACCTCGCTGCGCAAGCTGAACATCGACACGGTGGTGCTCTCGGCGATCTCGATGCCCGAGATCTGTGAAAGCTTCTCGCAGCGCGCGACCCTCTATCATCTGTCGCTGGGACGTGTGGTGATCTTCGCCGGCGGCACCGGCAACCCCTTCTTTACCACCGATTCCGCCGCGGCACTCCGTGCCGCCGAAATGGGCGCGGAAGCGATCTTCAAAGGCACGCAGGTGGACGGCATCTACACCGCCGACCCGAAGAAATATCCCGATGCGACCCGCCTCGACCGCCTGACGCACCAGGAGGTGCTGGACAGGGGGCTTGCGGTGATGGACGTTGCCGCCGTGGCGCTCGCCAGGGAGAATTCCATTCCGATCATCGTCTTCTCGATCCACGAGAAGGGCGGTTTTGCTGAAATCTTGACGGGCGGTGGCCTCAAGACCATCGTCTCCGACAATTGATATGAGCTGCGCCGCGTTTCCGGCGCAGCCCTCGCCAGACGGGAGCATAGACATGAGTGAAGGTATCGACATCAAGGAACTGAAGCGCCGCATGGACGGTGCGATTTCCTCATTCAAGAGCGACATTGCATCGCTGCGCACCGGTCGCGCCTCGGCCAATATTCTCGATCCGGTGACGGTCGAGGCTTACGGTTCGCGCATGCCGCTGAACCAGGTCGCCAACATCACCGTGCCGGAGCCGCGCATGCTGTCGGTGTCCGTCTGGGACAAGTCGATGGTCGGCGCTGTCGACCGCGGAATTCGCGAATCCAATCTCGGCCTCAACCCAATCGTCGACGGCCAGAACCTGCGCATTCCGCTGCCGGAACTGAACGAGGAGCGCCGCAAGTCGCTCGTCAAGGTGGCTCACGATTATGCCGAAAAGAGCAAGGTAGCGATTCGCCACGTCCGCCGTGACGGCATGGACGGCCTCAAGAAAGCCGAAAAGGATGGCGTGATCGGCCAGGACGAGGGCAGGGCGCAGTCGGAACGCGTCCAGAAGATGACGGACGAGACGATTTCCGAGATCGACCGCTTGCTTGCCGAGAAGGAAAAGGAAATCATGCAGGTCTAAGGGATCTGTGCCTTTGCCGAGAAAGACCGGACGGGAAATGTCGGAATCTGCATTTGTAACTGTGCCAGAGCATGTTGCCATCATCATGGACGGCAATGGTCGTTGGGCCAAGCAGCGCGGCCTGCCGCGCACGATGGGCCATCGCAAGGGTGTCGAGACCGTGCGTGAGACGGTGCGCGCCGCTGGGGCCGTGGGCATCAAATATCTGACCCTCTTTGCCTTCTCCTCGGAGAACTGGCGCCGGCCCGAAGCCGAGGTCTCCGATCTGCTGGGTCTGCTCAAGGCATTCATTCGGCGCGACCTTGCCGAGCTTCATCGACAGAACGTGCGGATCAAGGTGATCGGCGACCGTCACAGTCTGCGAAGCGACATTCTCGGCCTGCTGCTCGAAGCCGAGGAAACGACCAAGGAGAATACGGCGCTGACGCTCGTCATCGCCTTCAACTACGGCTCGCGCGACGAAATCTCACGCGCTGTGGTGAGCCTGGCGAGAGACGTCGAAGACGGTCGCCTGAGGGCGCAGGACATCACGCCCGCGCTGATCAACGCCCGGCTCGACACGGCGGGTATCCCCGATCCGGATCTTATCATCCGCACCAGCGGCGAGGAGCGGCTTTCCAACTTCCTTCTCTGGCAGGCCGCGTATTCGGAATTCATCTTTCTTCCGGAGTATTGGCCGGATTTCAGCCCCGAGATCTTCCGCCAGGCGCTCGAAAAATTTGCCTCTCGCGATCGGCGCTTCGGCGGCCTGTCGTCGCAGGCGGCTGCGGTCGGCACCTGATGCAGAGGGAACTGAAGCTCCGCATCGTTTCAGGACTGGTTCTTGCTGTCATCGTTCTTGCAGCCACCTGGTATGGCGGCCTTGCCTTCCGCGTTCTGGCGGCCGTAATCGGGCTGCTGATCTATTATGAATGGTCCAGGATTACCGGCATCGCGCGTGACTGGGTCGCCAATGTCGTCGGCTGGATCGGCGAGGCGGCGATCGCTTTTCTCGTGCTCGTCGGCAATTTCGAATTCGCCACCGGCATGCTGGTCGGCGTCACCGCCGTCGGCATCGCCCTGATCATCCTGCACGGCACGAGCCGCTGGTTTCCGGCGGGCTTGTTTTATGCCGGTGCTACCGGCCTGGCGCTCGCCGCGATCAGAAGCGATGATCGGCCCGGCCTCTACGCCATGCTTTTCGTCTTTGCCGTCGTCTGGGCAACCGATATCCTGGCCTATTTCGTCGGCCGGGCTCTTGGCGGGCCGAAGCTGGCGCCTTCGATCTCACCTGGAAAGACATGGTCGGGCGCAATCGGCGGCGCCGTTTCGGCGGTCGCAGCCGGCGTCGTTCTCGTGCATTTTCTCCTTCCCGGCGCTGAAATCATCGCCGCTTGCGTGGCGCTCGTTTTGTCGGTTTGCAGTCAGTCGGGTGATCTTTTCGAATCGTTCATCAAGCGAAAATTCGGGGTCAAGGATTCGAGCCGTCTCATTCCGGGGCATGGCGGCGTCATGGACCGGGTCGACGGACTGATTTTTGCCTGTTTTTCGGCGTTCTTGCTTGCTGGGCTTTTTTCCCTGATAAAGGGAAGCGGGATGACGTCGCTCGGTGCGGCATTGTTCGGCCTCTGATGACGCGGCAGCCTGACGGAAGAAACACATGGAAGCGGTGACTGGCATATTCGGATTTCTGACGGGCTATATCGTTCCCTTCGTCCTCGTGCTCTCGCTGCTCGTCTTCGTGCATGAGATGGGCCACTATCTCGTCGGGCGCTGGAGCGGCATCCGCATCCTCGCCTTTTCAGTCGGCTTCGGTCCCGAAATTTTCGGCTTCACCGACCGCCATGGAACCCGCTGGAAGATTTCGGTGATCCCACTCGGCGGTTACGTCCGGTTCTTCGGCGACGAGGATGCATCGAGCAAACCCGACGCCGATAAGCTCGCGGCCATGTCCGAGGAGGACAGGGCGCGCTCCTTTGCCGGCGCAAAGCTGTGGAAACGTGCGGCAACCGTCGCGGCAGGCCCGATTGCCAATTTTCTGCTGGCGATAGCCATCTTCACCATTCTTTTCGCGGTTTATGGCCGCACCGTCGCCGACCCCGTCGTAGCCGAGGTCAAGCCGGAGAGCGCGGCTGCCGCCGCCGGTATTCTTCCCGGCGATCTGCTGGTCGCCATCGACGGCGGCAAGGTCGAGACTTTCGACGACGTGCGCCGCTATGTCAGCATCCGCCCGAACCAGAAGATCGTCGTGACGATCGAGCGCGGCGGTCAGAAGCTCGACCTGCCGATGGTGCCGCAACGCACCGACATGACCGACCAGTTCGGCAACAAGATCGAGGTAGGCCTGATCGGCATCGTCACCAATCAGGAGGTCGGCCACTTCCGTCTGCAGACCTATACGCCGCTTCAGGCGCTGCGCGAGGGCGTGATCCAGACCCGGGATATCGTCACCGGCACCTTCAAATATATCGGCAATCTCCTCACCGGATCGATGCGGGCCGATCAATTGGGCGGGCCGATCCGCGTGGCGCAAGCTTCGGGCCAGATGGCTACGCTTGGTATAGGTGCGGTGCTGCAGCTCGCTGCGGTGCTTTCAGTTTCGATAGGATTGCTTAACCTGATGCCGGTTCCGGTACTTGATGGCGGCCACCTGATGTTCTATGCGGTGGAAGCGATCAGGGGAAAACCGCTGGGCTCCGCGGCCCAGGAAATTGCATTTCGCATTGGCTTGGCCATGGTACTTACATTGATGGTTTTTGCGACTTGGAACGACATTAGCGCGCTCATAGGATAAACGCGCAGGGTGAGGGAATTACTATTTATTTACGATGTTTCAAGGCTGTAGTGGCGAATGGGTCACGCTTGGAAATGAAGTAAACAGAAATTAACGACCTCCCTTGCTTGTATGTCAAAAGCGGGTAAAACGACACACGTGACCGGAATCGGGTTTTCCCGGGGACGGGGACGAGGGAAAAAAGGTAATAGGTGAAATGAAGGCTGGTTCAAAGTTTTTGAACGCAGTATCGGCGGTTGCGCTGTCTGCTAGTGTTGTTGCTTCGGGCGCAGGTGCTTTGACGTTCGTTTCCGCTACGGCCGCTGAGGCCGCGGTCATCCAGCGCATCGATGTGCGCGGCGCAAGCCGTGTCGGCGCGGAAGCCGTCCGGTCGAACCTTACGATCGCTCCCGGCAAGAGTTTTTCGAACACCGATATCGATAACTCCGTCAAGCAGCTCTACGGAACGGGTTACTTCTCCGACGTGAAGATCTCGGTTTCGGGAAGCACGCTCGTTGTCAACGTTCAGGAAGCCCAACTCGTCAATCAGGTCGTCTTCAACGGCAACCGCAAGATCAAGGACGACAAGCTCGCGACGCTCGTCCAGACCCATGCTGCCGGCCCCTATAGCGACACCCAGATCCAGTCCGACATCCAGGCGATCAAGGATGCCTATGCCGCCACCGGCCGCAGCGAAGTCGAAGTGACGACGCAGGTGGTGCCGCTCGGCGAAGGCCGCGTCAACCTCGCTTTCGTCATCAACGAGGGTGACCGCACCAAGATCGACGCGATCAATTTCGTCGGTAACAACGCTTACAGCGCCGGCCGCCTGGCTGCCGTCATCCAGACCAAGCGGTCGAACTTCCTTTCGTTCCTGACCCGCAAGGACGTCTACAACGATGACAAGCTCCACGCCGACGAAGAAGCGCTGCGCCAGTTCTATTACAATCGCGGCTATGCCGACATGCGCATCGTTTCTTCCGATGCCACCTTCGACGAGGCGACCAACAAATACACGCTTACCTTCAACATCGAGGAAGGGCAGCGTTACGACTTCGGGCCGGTGACCGTTCAGTCGACCGTTGAGGGCGTCGGCTCGGATCAGTTGCAGCCTCTCGTGCGCACGAAGGAGGGCCATGTCTACGACGCCAAGGAGGTGCAGAAGTCGATCGAAGCGATCTCCGATCAGGTGGCCTCTGCCGGTTATCCCTTCGCGCGCGTAACGCCGCGCGGTAACCGCGACCTCAACAACAACACGATCGGCGTCGAATATCTGGTTGACCAGGGCGAACGCGCCTATGTCGAGCGTATCGAAATTCGCGGCAACAGCCGCACGCGCGACTACGTCATCCGCCGCGAATTCGACATGAGCGAAGGCGATGCCTTCAATCAGCAGATGATCACCAAGGCCAAGCGTCGCCTTGAAGCGCTCGGTTACTTCTCGTCCGTCAATATCACCACCCAGCCGGGCAGCTCGCCGGACCGCGTCGTCGTGGTCGTCGACGTGCAGGATCAGTCGACCGGTTCGTTCGGTGTCGGCGCGGGTTATGCGGCTGGCGGTGACGGCCTGCTGCTCGAAGCATCGATCGAGGAAAAGAACTTCCTCGGCCGCGGCCAGTACATCCGCATCTCTGCCGGCGGCGGCGAAGAAGGTTCGCGCAGCTACGGCGTGAGCTTCACCGAGCCCTATTTCCTTGGCTATCGTCTCGCGGCAGGCTTCGACGTCAACCGCAGCGAAACGTCGAGCAACAGCAATTATGACTATGAGGAAACCAGTGTCGTCCTGCGCGTCACTGCGCCGATCACCGAAGATCTGGCGACGACCTTCCGTTATAACTACAAGCAGATGAAGTATGATGCGAGCAACAGCGATCTTGCCGACCTGTCCGCTCCATATCAGCACCTCGTCGAGGATAGCCCGTGGACACGTTCCTCCGTCTCGCAGACGCTGACCTACAACACGCTTGACGATATGATCCTGCCGCGTGAAGGCATCTATGCGACGGCGACACAGGAAATTGCCGGCCTCGGCGGCGACTCGCAATTCTACAAGATTTACGGCAAGGCTCGTTATTATCGTCTGCTCGCCGACGATGCCGATATCATCGGCTCGCTCTCCGCTGGTGCCGGTTATGTCGTCGGCTTCGGCGAGCACCTCAATGTCTTCGACCAGTTCACGCTGACCAACGGCGATATTCGTGGCTTTGAAAACAAGGGCATCGGCCCGCGTGTTTCGGGCAACAACGACGATCCATTGGGCGGTACGACTTATTTCACGGCATCGGCTGAAGCGACCTTCCCGATGCCCGGCTTCCCGCGCGATTTCAACCTGCGTGGCGCGGTCTTCGCCGACGCCGGCACGTTGTTCGGCAACGACGTTGACCTGAGGGGCGACGGCATCGATGGCGAAGATGCCTCCCTGCGCGCTTCCGTCGGCGTCGGTGTCGTCTGGCAGTCTCCCTTCGGTGCATTGCGTCTGGATTACGCGATCCCGGTTCTCAAGGAAGACTTCGACAAGACGCAGAACTTCAAGTTTGGCATCAACAACCAATTCTGATATCGGCAGTCCGGAACTGTAAGACTCAATTCCGTTCTGGAGCATTGCCGATGGAGCAAAACGTATTTTTTCTGCCCCATGAAGGTCTGAAGCTCGCTGAGCTGGCAGAGTTTCTTGGGGCGGAACTTGTCAATTCCGACCATGCCGATGTCATCGTCAGGTCCGTGGCCCCTATCAGTCGGGCACGGCCGGGGGATGTCTGTTATATCCTGTCGCGTCGCAGCCGCGATGAGCTGGCGACATGCGAGGCCTCGGCGGTGATCTGCGACAAGGCGCTCACCGACCTCGTGCCCGAGCATATCCCGGTCATCCTGTCGTCTAATCCGCATGCTGCTTTCGCCATGGCGGGTGGCCTGTTCTATCCCGCCGCATTGCGCCCTCAAGTCTTTTCGCCGGGTGAAAACGAGATCGCGCCAAGTGCAGTGATCGATCCGAGCGCAAAGCTCGAAAAGGGCGTGATCGTCGAGCCGATGGCCATTATCGGTGCGCATGCCGAGATCGGCGAGGGTACGCGCATCGGCGCGCACGCTGTCATCGGCCCGAATGTCAAGATCGGACGGGATTGTTCGATCGCTGCCGGCGCGAGCATTCTCTGCGCGCTGATCGGCAATGGCGTCATCATCCACAACGGCGTCCGCATCGGCCAGGATGGTTTCGGTTATGCGCCAGGTCCGCGCGGCATGATCAAGATCGTTCAGATCGGCCGGGTGATCATTCAGGACAACGTCGAGATCGGCGCCAATACCACGATCGACCGCGGCGCCATGGACGACACGGTCATCGGCGAGGGCACCAAGATCGACAACCAGGTGCAGATTGGCCACAACGTGCAGATCGGCCGCCATTGCGCCATCGTCGCCCAGGTTGGCATCGCCGGCAGCACGAAGATCGGCAATGGCGTGCAGATCGGCGGCCAGGTTGGCATCAAGGGGCATGTTACGATCGGTGACGGCGTGCAGATCGCCGCCAAAAGCGGTATCATGACCGATCTTGCCGCCGGCGGGCAATATGGCGGTGTACCTGCACGTCCGTTAAAAGACTATCTGAGAGAGGCCGCGCAGCAGGTGTCGAAGAGCAAGCTGCGCGGGAGGAACCCTGGAGGCAAGGAAAATGACTGAGGAAGCCACGACAACGCTTTCTTCGGCTGACATCATTGAAATCATGAAGCTGCTGCCGCATCGTTATCCGTTTCTCATGGTCGACAAGATCATCGAGATCGACGGTGACAACGCGGCGATCGGCATCAAGAATGTGACAGTGAACGAACCGCATTTCACGGGCCATTTTCCGGAATCTCCGATCATGCCGGGGGTCCTGCTGATCGAGGGCATGGCACAGACTGCGGGCGCAATCTGTGCCAAGAAGGAAGGCCAGCCGGGCAACCTCGTCTACTTCATGACCATCGAGAATGCGCGTTTCCGTAAGCCCGTCGTGCCCGGCGATCGCGTCGAATTCCATGTCAAGAAGCACAAGCAGCGCGGCAACATCTGGAAATTCCATTGCGACGCCAAAGTCGACGGTGCGCTTGTCGCCGAAGCCGATATCGGCGCGATGATCGTTCGTAAGGATCAGGCATGAGCAATATCGCCGAAAGCGCCCGTATTCATCCGATGGCCGCCGTCGATGACGGTGCTGTTATCGGTGAGGGCGTCAAGATCGGTCCCTTCTGCCATGTCGGGTCGCATGTCGTCCTGCATGCGAATGTCGAACTCTTGTCGAATGCTGTCGTCACCGGCCGCACTGTAATCGGCAAGGGCACGCGTATCTTCCCGATGGCCGTCATCGGCGGCGATCCGCAGAGCGTGCATCATGGCGGCGAGGAGACGACGCTGACGGTCGGCGCCAACTGCACGATCCGCGAAGGCGTGACGATGAACACCGGGACGGCCGATTTTGGCGGCCAGACGATCGTCGGCGACAACAACCTCTTCCTTGCCAATTCCCATGTCGCGCATGACTGCCGTGTCGGCAATCACGTGATCATGTCGAACAATGTCATGCTCGCCGGCCATGTCGTCATCGAGGATCGCGTCATCCTCGGCGGCGGATCGGCCGTTCACCAGTTCACCCGCGTCGGCCGCCAGGCCTTCGTCGGCGGTCTTTCGGCCGTGAGCTACGACGTCATTCCCTATGGCATGCTGAACGGCAATCCCGGCCTGCTGAGCGGCCTCAATGTCGTCGGCATGACGCGCGCCGGGATTGACCGCGCCGTCATCCACAGAGTGCGCCGCGCCTACAAGGCGATCTTTGAAGGGACGGCCTCCGTCCGCGAAAACGCCGCCGCCATTCGCGAGGAATATGCCGATTGCGAGCAGGTGATCCAGATCCTCGATTTCATCGCTTCCGATAGCGATCGCGCTCTGTCCTCACCCACCCGGGGGCAGAAAGGCTAGTCCGTGACTTTATCGGGCGACACCGCTGCAGGCCGGCTGGCGATCATCGCCGGCGGTGGCCTTCTGCCTTCCTATGTCGCCGAGGCTGCGCGTGCTGCCGGCGAAAATCCTGTTATCGTCGCGTTGAAGGACGAAAGCGATCGGCGCTGGGAAGGCTATGACCATGCCGTTGTCGGCATCGGGGATTTCGCAGCCCTCGATGGATTGTTCAACCGCTATGGCGTCGGCCGCGTCGTGATGTCGGGCAGCGTGCGCCGGCGGCCGGAATGGCGCGAGGTACGCCCGACGCTGCGCATTCTCATGAAGGTGCCGGCTGCCATCCGGACTCTGCTGTCCGGTGGCGATGATACGGTTCTGCAGATGGTGATCCGGCTGATCGAAGGAAATGGCCGGCGCGTCGTTGGCGCCCATGAGATTGCCCCCGACCTTCTGGCTGCCGTCGGCCCGCTTGGCGCAGTGGCGCCCGGAGAGGAAGACCGGCGCGATATCGCTCGCGCGGCCGAAGCCGCCGAGATGCTCGGCCGGCTTGATGTCGGGCAGGGCGCCGTCAGCATCGGCGGGCGGGTCGTTGCGATGGAGGGTCTTGAAGGTACCGATGAGATGCTCGAGCGCGTGACAGGTCTCAGAGCAGCCGGGCGGATCTCGCCGCGCCGCCGGGGCGCGCTCGTCAAGCTTTGCAAGCCGCAGCAGGATATCCGCGCCGATCTGCCTGCGATCGGCGCTTCCACCGTCTTCAATGCAAAAAAGGCTGGTCTTGCCGGCATCGCCGTCGAGGCCGGCCGCTCGCTGGTGCTCGATCGCGCCGGCGTCATCCGGGCCGCCAACGAGGCCGGGCTTTTCGTCTGCGGCATCGATCGCGGCCTGCCAGCATGGGGGCTAGAATGAACGGGACGCCGCTGAAGGTTGCCGTCATCGCCGGTGAGGTGTCGGGCGATCTGCTCGGTGCCGACCTCATTGCCGCCCTGAAGCGCATTCATGCTGGACCGGTGGAACTCGTCGGCGTCGGCGGCGAGGGGCTGCAGGCCGAAGGCTTGAGATCCCTGTTTGACTTCTCCGAGCTGTCTATCATGGGCATCACCCAGGTGCTGAGCCGGCTGCCGAGGCTGTTTAGCCTGATCCGCAAAACGGCGGCGGCAATCGTCGCCGCAAGGCCGGATGTCCTTCTCATCATCGACAGCCCCGATTTCACCCATCGCGTCGCAAAGCGAGTTCGCACCGCGCTGCCTGATCTGCCGGTGGTCAACTATGTCTGCCCGAGCGTCTGGGCCTGGAAGGAATACCGTGCCACGCGCATGCTCGGCTATGTCGATCACGTGCTCGCCGTTCTTCCCTTCGAGCCGGCGACGATGCGCGCACTCGGCGGCCCGGCAACGACCTATGTGGGGCATCGCCTGATCGCCGACCCGGCCCTGCTGGAGACCCGGCGCCTGCGTGCCGGGAGACAGCCCGGCAACGGTGCGATCCTTCTTCTTCCCGGCTCGCGTTCTTCCGAAATCAAGAAGCTTATGCCTTATTTCGAGGCTGCCACGAATGAACTTGTCGCCCGCAATGGGCCGATGCGCTTCATTCTGCCGACGGTGACGCACAAACAGGCGCTTGTCCGCGAAATGACCGCGGGATGGGCGGTAAAGCCGGAGATCGTTATCGGTGCAGAGGCAAAATGGAAGGCCTTCGCTGAAGCCGATGCAGCCATGGCGGCGTCTGGAACCGTTATTCTCGAACTGGCGCTTGCCGAGGTTCCCGTCGTCTCCGCCTACAAGGTCGACTGGATCATGCGCATGCTGACGTCAGGCATCAAGACCTGGACCGGCGCGCTACCAAACCTGATTGCCGATTACGCGATCGTGCCGGAATATCTGAACGATGTCGTCCGCGGCGCAAGCCTGGCACGCTGGATGGAAAGGCTGTCAGCGGACACCAGCCAGCTCAAGGCGATGACGGAAGGCTACGAACTCGTCTGGCAACGGATGCAGACCGAAAAGCCGCCCGGCGAGCATGCCGCCGAAATTCTTCTCGACGTCCTGAAAAAGAAAAAACCCGGCCGTTTCTGACCGGGTTTTCTTTTTTTGCGATCGCATCGGTCCGAAAATCAGAGAGTTTCGGACCGATGCGTGAATTCAAAGTGTTAAGCGATCAGCGCTTCGAAACCGGGATGTAATCACGCTTCGGTTCGCCGATATAAAGCTGACGCGGACGGCCGATGCGCTGTTCCGGATCCTCGATCATCTCGTTCCACTGCGCGATCCAGCCGACGGTGCGGGCGAGCGCGAAGAGCACGGTGAACATAGTCGTGGGGAAGCCGAGCGCCTTCAGCGTGATGCCGGAATAGAAGTCGATATTCGGATAGAGCTTCTTCTCGATGAAGTATTCGTCGGTGAGCGCGATGCGCTCCAGCTCCATCGCCACTTCGAGCAGCGGATCGTCCTTGATGCCGAGTTCGCCGAGCACTTCATGCGTGGTCTTCTGCATGATCTTGGCGCGCGGATCGTAGTTCTTGTAGACGCGGTGGCCGAAGCCCATCAGGCGGAACGGATCGTTCTTGTCCTTGGCGCGGGCGATATATTCCGGAATATGGTCGACCGTGCCGATCTCATGCAGCATGTTGAGCGCTGCTTCGTTGGCGCCGCCGTGAGCGGGCCCCCAGAGGCAGGCAATGCCGGCGGCGATGCAGGCGAACGGATTGGCGCCCGACGAACCGGCGAGGCGGACGGTCGAGGTCGAGGCGTTCTGCTCGTGATCGGCATGCAGGATGAAGATGCGGTCCATGGCGCGGGCGAGTACCGGATTGACCACATATTCCTCGCACGGAACGGCAAAACACATGCGCAGGAAGTTCGACGCATAGTCGAGGTCGTTCTTCGGGTACACGAAGGGCTGGCCGATGTGATACTTGTAGGCCATGGCGGCAAGCGTCGGCATCTTGGCGATCATGCGCAGGCTGGCGACCATGCGCTGGTGCGGATCGGTGATATCCGTCGAGTCGTGATAGAAGGCCGACAGCGCGCCGACGCAGCCGCACATGACGGCCATCGGATGCGCATCGCGGCGGAAACCGGTGAAGAAGCGGCTCATCTGCTCGTGCACCATGGTGTGGTGCGTGACGCGATAATCGAAATCCTTCTTCTGCACGGCCGTCGGCAGTTCGCCGTAGAGGAGCAGGTAGCAGACTTCGAGGAAGTCGCCATGCTCGGCGAGCTGCTCGATCGGATAGCCGCGATGCAGCAGCACGCCTTCGTCGCCGTCGATGTAAGTAATTTTCGATTCACAGGATGCGGTCGAGGTAAAACCCGGATCGTACGTGAAGGAAGCGGTGTTCTTGTACAGGGCACCGATATCGATGACGCTTGGGCCGATCGTGCCGCTCTTGACGGCAAGGTCGACTGATTTGTCACCGATTTTTATTGTAGCGCTTTGATCCGTCATGCTGATCCTCCGAAATGTCGGTAGCGCCTTAAAAGCGCCATAGGGGTTAAGCGTCCTCACCGATAGCTATATGATCGCGAGGCTAATGCCAAGTTACCGTGATGGCATTTTGTGCATTGCGGCATCACCTTTTAGGCACTGCAGCGATGAGCCGCACGCATAACGGAAGCCGATGATTCGACTGGACTTTTGGCGCCCGTGATTTCCCCTCATATTTCAATCGATTATTCTTGCCGGATCTGATTGGAGGTTGCATTCTGGCCGCCTTCGGGATGCCTTGGGCGGTGCATGCAGGACTTGACGACAGTCGAATTGCGGCGGGAAACAGGCGCAGGCATTGCCGGCTCCTCGGGTCTTTCCGCGCCTGTCGAGACGACGCTACCGGCAAGGACGCAGTCGGCGACGCCGTTGCGTCATCGGCTGCCTGTTATAACTGCCCGATCGATGCGTGCCTCCGTCCGCATGCTGGGAGAGGAAGCGGACCATGGTCGCCTGCTGCTTTTCTCGCCGGTCTTCCTCGGCGCCGGGGCGGCCTTCTGGTTTCTCGCGGCATCGGATTTTCCGGTCGTCGCATTGCTGCTCTGTCTGCTGGTGCTGGCGATCGCGGTGCTTGTCACCACTCATAGCCGGGCGGCATTGCGGGCAACGTTCGTCGCACTTGCGCTCGTGGTTTGCGGCATGCTCTCAGCACAGTTCGAGACGTGGCGTGCCTCGACGGTGATCCTCGATTCATCAGTAACGACGACAGTGACCGGCCGGGTCGAACGACGCGAAGGCGACGGTCGCGGGCGGTACCGCTACATTCTTGCAGTTATGCGCACTGAGGCGCCCGAGGTGAAGCGACCGCCGGAACGGATCACCGCGATCGTCCGCGGCGCGGACACGCCTTTCGAGATCGGCGATATCATAACTGGCAGGGCGCGGTTGACGCCGCCGGCAGGTCCCGCACTTCCCGCGCTCAACGATTTCTCCTTCGGGGCTTATTTCGACGGCATCGGCGCCAACGGTTTCTTCTACGGCGCGCCTGACAGGGTCGATTTGCCGACGGGGCCTGCGGCTGCGCGATCGACGTCGGAGGCTCTGCTCGAATGGCTCTATCGGCTGCGCAGCCGCATCGGCGACCGCATACGCTCTATTCTGCCCGGCGACACAGGCGCTTTTGCCGCCTCTCTTGTCACCGATGAGAGACGGGCGATCTCGGACCAAACTACGGAAGCCCTACGGCAGTCTGGCCTTGCGCACATCATCGCGATTTCCGGCCTCAACATGGCACTGTCGGCCGGCATTTTCTTCGTCGGCCTGCGCATGATCTTCAGCCTGATTCCGGGCATTGCTCAAGCCTGGCCGACAAAGAAGATCGCCGCCGCCGGCGCGCTCCTAGCTGTGACGGCCTATTATATGATCTCGGGCTTTGCCGTCTCCGCCGAACGCGCCTTTATCATGATGGCGATTATGCTGATCGCCGTCTTCTTCGACCGGCCTTCGATCAGTCTCAGGAACGTCGCGCTTTCCGCTCTCGTAATCCTTGCCGTCTCGCCATCAGAGGTGCTGGGGCCGAGTTTCCAGATGTCCTTTGCCGCTACGCTTGCGCTGGTTGCGGGCTACGACCTCTGGAAAATGCGGCCGATGCGGGAGAACGCCTTCGCCAAGCTGCCGATCATGAAACCCTTCTTAATGGTTGGCGGCTTCTTCGGCGGAATTTTGCTGACCTCATTGATCGGCGGTTTCTCGACCGCGCTGTTTTCCATCGAGCATTTCCATCGCCTGACCGCCTATGGGCTGCCGGCAAATCTCGCAGCCATGCCGGTGATCTCCTTTGTTGTCATGCCATTCGGCATGATCGCGATGCTGCTGATGCCCTTTGGCCTGGACGGTTGGGCATGGCAGGTCGCAGGCACTGGGCTCGATCTGGTGATCGCAATTGCAAACACGGTATCCGGCTGGGGCGGCAATGTAGACGTGGGCCGTTTGTCCGGTTGGTATTTCCCGACGGCTGTCTTCGGCTTTCTCTTGCTGACATTGCTCAAAACCCGCCTGCGGCACATTGGAACGGCAATCGTCGCGATTTCCACGCTGGCTGTCGTGATGCTGCCGTCAGAGGCGGCCCCCAACGTCACCATTGCCGAAGACGGCGGTCTGGTCGCTATCGTCGATGGCGAGACGATGGCTTCGAACCGCACGAAGCCACCAGCTTTTATCTTCGAACAATGGAAACGCGCGCTTGCCATCGAAGAACACCGCCAGCCGGTGATGGTTGGGATGAGCAACGCGCCTGCTGCGCCTCAAGGCAAAAGGCTGCAACTCTCGCCGGATCAGCAGAATGACGCCCGAGAGGCGATGAGACAGGCGATCGCCACCAACCCACCGTCACACTTTTCCTGCCTGAAGGCCGCCTGGTGCACCACCCTACTTGATAATGGAAAGACACTGACTGTCATCGACAATGTCGCCTATCTCGGACCGGCTTGTGATACAGCTGATATCGTCGTCACACCGGTCCGCTTGCGCTTTGACCGCTGCCGTTCCGGCGCGCTGCTCTTTACGGGCGAGACGCTGCGCAAGACAGGGGCGGTCGAGCTTCGCTTTACCGAAAGGGGGATCGAGGTTGCAACGGCATTCGACACATTGCTGCGACCTTGGATGCGCCACCGCGCCTATGATTGGCGCAGCGACAGCTTTGCAGATTCCGGCAAAGCTGATCTCAATGATAGCGGCGAATGAGCCCGACGAGTTTGCCCTGAACCTTGACGCGATCCGGCCCGAAGATACGGGTCTCGTATGCCGGGTTGGCCGCTTCCAGCGCGATCGAGGCGCCCTTGCGGCGGAAGCGCTTCAGCGTCGCTTCCTCGTCATCGACGAGGGCAACGACGATGTCGCCGGGACTGGCGGTGCTGCCGTTGCGGATGATCACGGTGTCGCCATCGAAGATGCCGGCATCGATCATCGAATCGCCCTTGACCTCCAGCGCATAATGTTCGCCGGAACCGAGCATGTCGGCCGGAACGGTGATGTCGTGCGTGTTGTTCTGGATCGCCGAGATCGGAACGCCGGCGGCGATTCGACCCATGACCGGTACGGAGATCGAGTTGCCGTTTTCGGCGACGGGCTTCACGGAAGCGGGAGGGGCGACCGGCTGGGGTTTGCCGAGACTGCCCTCGATGACGCTCGGCGAAAAGCCGCGCCGAGGCTGGATGCTGGGGCTATAGGCCTCCGGAAGCTTGATGACCTCGAGCGCGCGGGCCCGGTTCGGTAGGCGGCGAATGAAACCTCGTTCTTCGAGCGCCGTGATCAGGCGGTGGATGCCGGATTTGGAGGCGAGATCCAGGGCATCCTTCATTTCGTCGAAAGACGGAGGAACGCCGGATTCCTTCATGCGCTCATGAATGAAAAGGAGAAGCTCCTGTTGTTTGCGCGTGAGCATCGACGTCAGACCCCGTGATTGAAACAAATCCAGAACAGACACTATATGTTCCATATGTGTTCCGCAAGTAGCTAAATTTCCGTAAAACAGGAGGCAAAAAATTGCTTTGGAATGGCGACGAGACGGCAATTCAGAATTATTCGAGAATGTAGTCAGGTAATGCGTCATTCTTTGGCAACTGATAGTTGCATGGCGGCCTGCCTAGCAAAGTTTGGCGATGACACACCTTTGCGGTCGAGCATATTTCGGTTCGTGAAGGATAGGAAGCGGACTGGAATATCGCCTGCTGAACCTTCCGGGACGATCCCACTTGATTGCTCAAGCCGCGCATTCTCAGAGAGGAAGCTTTTCAGGCAAAAGCGACGTGAAAGAAATCGCGGAGAACCACCGAGACCTTTTCGGGATCCTCCCAGTGCGGGTTATGTCCAAATCCTTCCATCAGGACCGATTGTGCTTTCGAGAGCGCATCTTCGAGCGCCAGCCGGTGACCCGCGTCGAACAGCGCATCCTCGCTACCACCGATGCAAAGCACGGGCATTCTGACCTGTGCCGCGGCCTCCGTCAGATCGAGTGTGGAAAAACAGGCCAGAATACCATGCCAGATCTCTGCCGAAATGGCTGCTGCCTCACGGCTGATCGGGGCGAGGAAACTTGGATCGACTGGATGCGGGCAGGCGTGCCAGAGATCGAAAAATGGATCGCCGGGATCGATCGGATCGCAAAGCCCAAGGATTCCGTCCGTGACTGGATCGCGCTGCGGAAAGGCCGGGCGCACCGTGCCGGAAATCGTGACCAGTGCGACAACAACGTCGGGCAGCCGGGCAGTAAGGTCGATACCGATCATGGCTCCCATCGAATGGCCAATGACCGCGAAGCGCTCAACAGAGAGAGCCGCCATCAGCGCAACGATGGCATCGGTGAAATCCGCGACGGTCATGCCTGCCCCGACCACGGAGCCTCCATGGCCGGGCAAATCCGGGATGATAAGTCGGTAGCCGCAAAGCCACGGCTCCAATAGCGAAAAGCTACGGCTGGAATCCGAGTAGCCGTGCAGCAGCAGTAGCGTCGGCCCCGAACCACCGGTATCAATATATGCGAGTGACTGCCCCTCAGTAAGGGGCAGCATGCGCTTGCGGGCCGTCCAGCCGTTTTGATCGACGACACTCATCAAAAACGGGCTCACAGCGCGAGCTTAGCTTTCACAGCCTCAAGCCCCGGTTTGCCGTCGAGGGTCGTCACACCATCCAGCCAGGCATCGAGACGTCGCGGTTCGCTGACGATGGCTTTCAGGCCAGCCTCCTCCGGAGCCAGCCCATCCGCCATGAGATAACCCATGCCTCTGTTTTCGAAATCGACGTCGAAAGTCAGGTTTTGCAGCAGTTTTGCGACGTTGGGGCATTCCTGAAGGTAACCCTTGCGTACCTGCGTCGAGACCGTGGCTGCGCCGAAATCCGGTCCGTAGAACTTGTCCCCACCGGTCAGGTATTTGATATCCAGCTCGGTATTCATCGGATGCGGCGCCCAACCCTGGAAGACTATGAAGGCTTTGTTCTTTGCGTGGCGTTTGACCTCGGCGAGCATGCCCTGTTCGCTGGATTCGACAACATCCCAGCCGGAAAGACCGAGCGTCTGATCCTGGACCGCGTCCAGCATCAACTGGTTCGAGCCAGGCTCGATGCCGTAGAGCTTCTTTTCGAACTGATCGGGGAATTTCTGCAGGTCGGCGAAATCTTTGACGCCGGCGTCCCAGACGTAGGTCGGGACGGCAAAGGTGTATTTCGCGCCCTTCAGATTGGTCACGACGTTCTCAACTGAGCCGTCCTCCTTGTAGGGCTTGTAGTAGGCGACCATGGCAGGGTCCCAATAGCCAAGAAAGACGTCGAGATCCTTGTTTTTCAAGCTGAGATAGATGACGTCGATGCCGAGCAGCGAGCTTCGCGGCTCGTATCCCAGGGCCTTCAAAAGAGTGAGGCCGACGCCAGTGGTGAAGGCGAGATCGTTCCAGCCGGGCTCTGCCATGCGGATCACTTTGCAGCTTTCCGGATCGGCGGCGAAAGCCGGCATGGCTACGGCACTGAGGAGTATGGAAAGAACGCCTGTCTTCAGATGCTGAATCATTGCATGTCCCCTTTTATTGACCTTTGGGTTATTTAATTGTCCCATAGGTCAATAATTGATCTTTACGGAAGAATTGTCAATGATGGAGACAAGATGAACGGGCACGAGCATGAAACTGACTAAGATCAGCGCGATCCGGCGCAAGGAGCTACGACAGGCGGCCTTCGAGGTGCTGCAGCAAGAAGGCATGGCGGGCGCGACGTTGGAGAAGGTGGCCGCCCATGCCGGTGCCTCCAAAGGCATCGTGCTGCACTATTTTCGAAGCAAGCAGGAGCTCTTCGAGCATGCGATGCGCGAGGCGAATCTTTCACTCAGTGAAGCGGTGAACGCTCGGCTGAAACAGGCGACGACGCCTCGCGAGCGACTGGAGGCGATCATCGAAGGCAATTTCGAGGAGCGTTTCTTCCGACCTTCTATCTGCCACGCCTGGCTTTCTCTTTGCGCCGAGGTTCCGCGCGAGCCGCAGCTCGCCCGCATCCAGAAGGTGATCCATGCCCGCATGCGTTCCAACCTGATGTCGGCGCTGGTCCATCTTCTGCCACGTGCCGAATGCGAGGCCGTGGCGCTGGCGATCACAGCGCTGATCGATGGGCTCTGGCTGCGGGCCGGCTTGCAATCGGAAGGCCTGACCCGAGATATAGCCCTCAATCAGATGCGCGAATATTTGAAATACCGCATCCCACGCTGAATCGGTGCTGGGCGCGCTAGGTGAGGCAAGCGCCTAGCGGTGGCTAAGCAAATCTCCTTGGTGTGAACATGATGCACGGCCTACAAGAGCATCGGCTGCGGCGTTGTAGGATCAAATCTTGCATTCGTTGCGTCCGCTCGACTTGTCTTGGTAGAGGGCCAAGTCGGCCTTGTAGCAAGTTTTCGACTTCGCCGGATTGGCAGGCAGGCCTTGCCTAGAAGGCAGTGGTGTCACACATCTCTGCCGTGTCAGGGAGGGTTTCATGAACGCGCATTCCGCCAAACCGCATCCGCTGGATCATGTCGTGCTGTCCGTCGTCAATATCGATCTGGCGCGCGAGAGGCTCGGCAAGCTCGGCTTCACCGTCGCTGCCGATGCGCGCCATCCCTTCGGAACGGAGAATGCCTGCGTCTTCTTTGCCGACAAGACCTATCTGGAGCCGCTCGGGATTGCGAGCGTTGAGGAGAGCGAGGCGTCGGCACGGCGCGGCAACGTCTTCACCGCCCGCAACCGGGCCTTCCGCTTTCGTTGCGGCGAGGAGGGGCTTTCGGCGGTGGCCTTCGCCACCAAGGATGCTGGTTTCGATCATCGGAATTTTGTCGGCAACGGATCGAGCGCCGGCGAGATGCTGCAGTTCAGCCGGCCGATGACGATGCCTGATGGTTCGGAGAGTATTGCCGGCTTCAAGCTGGCTTTTGCCGGCGATCTGCGCGCGCCCGATTTCTTCCTTTTCGCCGTCGAACGCGTCAATCCGCTGCCGTCGGACCGCAGTGTGCTGGAGGCGCATGCCAATGGCGTGACCGGCATTGCCGAGGTGGCGCTCTGTGCGCCGGAGCCCGCCGCATTCTCCGCCTATGTCAACCTCGCGGTGGCGCAATCGGCTGTGGAGAAGACGGGTTTCGGCGTCAATATCGCAGCGTCGAATGCCAAAATCAGCCTGATGACGCCGGAAGGGCTGGAAGCCTATTTCGAGATTGCCGTCTCAGCGGCCGAGCGCGGCCTGCGCGGTCGGGCGATCCTCTTCAATGTCAGCGATCTTGCCGTGACAGAAGCGCATTTGGCTGCTAACGGGGTGACCTATACGCGCAAGAACAATCGCATTCTGGTGAAGCCCGCGCCCGGCCAGGGCGCGCTCTTCGCCTTCGAGGAAACACGATGAGCACGAATACCAATTCCGAAGTCAAGATCGGCCAAGGCGACGGCCAGGTCACCTTTTCCAATACCGGCCGTCTCTCGCTGATCGCCGGCCCCTGCCAGATGGAGAGCCGCGACCATGCCTTCATGGTGGCAGGCACGCTGAAGGAGCTTTGCGGAAAGCTTGGCATCGGCCTTGTCTACAAGAGCTCCTTTGACAAGGCGAACCGCACGTCACTCTCGGCTGAACGCGGCATCGGGCTTGAAAAGGGCATGGAGGTCTTTGCCGACCTGAAGAAGGAATTCGGCTTTCCCGTCATCACCGACGTCCATACCGCCGAGCAATGCGCGGAGGTGGCAAAGACCGTCGATGTCCTGCAGATCCCGGCCTTTCTCTGCCGCCAGACCGACCTTCTCATCGCCGCCGCCAAGACCGGCCGCGTCGTCAACGTCAAGAAGGGCCAGTTCCTCGCCCCCTGGGATATGAAGAACGTCCTGAAGAAGCTCAACGCCAGCGGCAATCCGAATGTGCTTCTGTGCGAGCGCGGCGCTTCCTTCGGCTACAACACACTGGTCTCCGACATGCGTTCGCTGCCGATCATGGCGGCGATGGGTGCGCCTGTGATTTTCGATGCGACCCATTCCGTGGCGCAGCCGGGCGGGCAGGGCGATTCCTCCGGTGGTCAGCGGGAATTCGTCGAAACGCTGGCGCGCGCGGCGGTGGCCGCCGGCATTGCGGGCGTCTTCCTCGAAACCCATCAGGATCCGGACAATGCGCCTTCCGACGGACCGAACATGGTCTATCTCAAGGACATGCCGCGGCTCCTCGAAAAGCTCCTTGCCTTCGACGCCGTCGCCAAGAGCTGACAGTCAAAAGCCTGACATGATCGTGCTATAGCCACGATTGGATACGCAATCGAAGGTGCCCATTGCAGCATTGTAATTTGCGCACCTTCGATTAAGACAGGTTCCGAACGACTTATCACCCACCCGAGCAGGAAGAACCCATGACTGCAATCACCGATATCATTGCCCGCGAGATTCTCGATAGCCGTGGCAACCCCACCGTCGAAGTCGATGTCTATCTCGAAGACGGCAGCATGGGCCGCGCGGCGGTTCCCTCGGGCGCTTCGACGGGCGCGCATGAGGCGGTCGAGCTGCGCGACGGCGGCAAGCGCTACCTCGGCAAGGGCGTCCAGAAGGCGGTTGATGCCGCCAACACCGAGATCTTCGACGCGATCGGCGGCATCGATGCCGAAAACCAGATCCAGATCGACAATATCATGATCGAGCTGGACGGCACGCCGAACAAGTCGCGTCTCGGCGCCAACGCCATCCTCGGCGTGTCGCTCGCAGTCGCCAAGGCTGCCGCCCAGGCCTCCGGCCTGCCGCTCTACCGTTATGTCGGCGGCGCTTCCGCGAGCCTGCTGCCGGTGCCGATGATGAACATCATCAACGGCGGCGCCCATGCCGACAATCCGATCGATTTCCAGGAATTCATGATCCTGCCGGTCGGCGCCGATACGATCGCCGAAGCCGTGCGCATGGGTTCGGAAGTCTTCCATACGCTGCGCAAGGAACTTGCGGCACAGGGCCACAACACCAATGTCGGCGACGAAGGCGGTTTCGCACCAGGCCTGAAGAGCGCGCCCGAGGCCCTCGACTTCATCATGAAGTCGGTCGAGAAAGCCGGCTACAAGCCGGGTGAAGACATCTACCTCGGCCTCGACTGCGCCTCGACGGAATTCTTCAAAGACGGCAAGTACGTTCTCGAAGGTGAAGGCCGCACGCTCGAATCGGGCGCCATGGCCGAATATCTGGCCGAACTCGCCGCCAAGTACCCGATCATCTCGATCGAAGACGGCATGGCCGAAGACGACTGGGATGGCTGGAAGACCCTGACCGACCTTACCGGCAAGAAGACCCAACTCGTCGGCGACGATCTCTTCGTCACCAACTCCGCCCGTCTTCGCGACGGCATCCGCATGGGCGTCGCCAACTCGATCCTCGTCAAGGTCAACCAGATCGGCTCGCTGACGGAAACGCTCGACGCGGTCAACACGGCGCACAAGGCAGCCTACACCGCCGTCATGTCGCATCGCTCCGGCGAAACGGAAGATTCGACCATCGCCGATCTCGCGGTCGCCACCAACTGCGGCCAGATCAAGACCGGCTCGCTGTCGCGTTCCGACCGTCTTGCCAAGTACAACCAGCTGATCCGCATCGAGGAAGGCCTCGGTCCCCAGGCCCAGTACGCCGGCCGCTCGATCATCCGCGGCTGATCGAATCTGATTTTCAAAAGTTTGACCCGCGCCGTCCATCGGCGCGGGTTTTTTGTTGCTCTTTTTTAGAGTCAACGAACGGTTAATCTCTGCGCGGTAGATTGAACGAATTGGTAATGCGTTCAAGAGCATGCGTGTATGTGGACAAAGCATCATAAGAAGAGAAGAATCGGTCGCTTCGTCATTCCGGCCATGACGGTCGCCTTCCTTTCCTACTTCGGCTATCATTGCATCCATGGCGATTACGGCTTGCGCGCCACGGAGGCGTTCGAGCATCAGCGTATCGCGCGCGAAAAAGAGCTTGCAGTCCTGAAGGCGAAGCGCGAACATCTGGAAAGTCAGGTCGCGCTGCTCAGCGACGGCTCGCTCGACAAGGACATGCTGGACGAAAAGGCGCGTTACCAGCTTAATATGTCGCGCGCAGACGAGATCGTCATATTCAATCACTATTCAAATTAACTGGAATTAGGTTAATTCTAATTCTCATATGTATTTCAATGATTTAACTCAGAATATGAGCCATGCAATTATGGCATTGCTGTGGTCATATTTCTTCCCTATGGTACGCGGCACCGAGAACCGACAAACCATAGGGAGGGTTGAATGGCGCCGCGAAAGACCGCGACGGTTTCCAGCCGCAAGACAGCAGCAAAACCTACAGCGAAAGCATCGAATGGCGGCCCGGTAGCCGACTTCGACCGCGATGAGGAGCTCAAGGCCTATCGCGAGATGCTGCTGATCCGCCGCTTCGAGGAGAAGGCCGGTCAGCTTTACGGCATGGGTTTCATCGGCGGTTTTTGCCATCTCTACATCGGTCAGGAAGCTGTTGTCGTCGGCATGCAGATGGCGCAGAAGGAAGGTGACCAGGTCATCACCGCCTATCGCGACCACGGCCATATGCTGGCGACCGGCATGGAAGCGCGCGGCGTCATGGCGGAGCTGACGGGCCGCCGCAGCGGCTATTCCCACGGGAAGGGCGGCTCGATGCACATGTTCTCGAAAGAAAAGCATTTCTACGGCGGCCACGGCATCGTTGGCGCCCAGGTCTCGCTCGGAACCGGTCTTGCCTTCGCAAACCGTTACCGCGGCAACGATAATGTCTCCGTCGCCTATTTCGGTGATGGCGCCGCCAACCAGGGCCAGGTCTACGAGAGTTTCAACATGGCGGCTCTCTGGAAGCTGCCGATCGTTTATATCGTTGAAAACAACCGTTACGCCATGGGCACTTCGACCGCGCGCGCCACTGCGCAATCGAACTATTCGCTCCGTGGATCCGGCTTCGGCATCCCCGGCATCCAGGTCGATGGCATGGACGTTCGCGCCGTCAAGGCGGCTGCCGACGAGGCGTTCGAACATTGCCGCTCGGGCAAGGGGCCGATCATTCTCGAAATGCTGACCTATCGCTATCGCGGTCACTCCATGTCCGATCCGGCGAAGTATCGCTCCAAGGACGAAGTGCAGAAGATGCGCTCCGAGCACGACCCGATCGAGCAGGTGAAGGCACGCCTCATCGAAAAGGGCTGGGCTTCCGAAGACGATCTGAAGGCGATCGACAAGGATGTCCGCGATATCGTTGCCGACAGCGCCGACTTCGCCCAGGCCGATCCGGAGCCGGATGCATCCGAGCTCTACACCGACATTCTGCTCTAATCGGGGAGGGAACCCATGCCTATCGATATCCTCATGCCCGCCCTCTCTCCGACGATGGAAGAAGGCACGCTGTCCAAATGGCTGAAACAGGAAGGTGACAAGGTCGTTTCCGGCGACGTGATCGCCGAAATCGAAACCGACAAGGCGACGATGGAAGTCGAAGCCGTCGACGAAGGCGTCATCGGCAAGCTGCTGGTCAACGCCGGCACCGAAGGCGTCAAGGTCAACACCAAGATCGCCGTGCTGCTGCAGGACGGCGAGTCGGCCGATGCGATTTCCGCCGCTCCGGCTGCCTCGCAGCCGGCTCCGGCCGCCGCGGCACCCATTGCCCAGGAAGAGAAGCCGACGGCAGCGTCGGCTTCCGCCCCGGTCCCGGCCGAGCCGAAGGCATTTGTGCCGAACGATCCGGAAATTCCTGCCGGTACGGAAATGGTGTCAATGACGGTGCGCGAAGCGCTCCGCGATGCCATGGCCGAAGAAATGCGCGCCGATGACAATGTCTTCGTCATGGGCGAGGAAGTTGCCGAATATCAGGGCGCCTACAAGGTCACCCAGGGTCTTCTGCAGGAATTCGGCGCTCGCCGCGTTATCGACACGCCAATTACCGAACACGGCTTTGCCGGCGTCGGCGTAGGCGCCGCAATGGCCGGCCTTCGCCCGATCGTCGAATTCATGACTTTCAACTTCGCCATGCAGGCGATCGACCACATCATCAACTCGGCCGCCAAGACGCTCTATATGTCCGGCGGCCAGATGGGCGCTCCGATCGTCTTCCGCGGCCCGAACGGTGCGGCGGCTCGCGTCGGCGCCCAGCACAGCCAGGACTATGCTGCCTGGTACAGCGCGATCCCCGGCCTGAAGGTCGTCATGCCCTATACGGCTTCCGACGCCAAGGGCCTGCTGAAGGCCGCGATCCGGGATCCGAACCCGGTCATCTTCCTCGAAAACGAAATTCTCTACGGCCAGCACTTCGACGTGCCGAAGCTCGACAATTTCGTCCTGCCGATCGGCAAGGCGCGCATCCATCGTCCGGGCAAGGACGTTACCGTGGTCTCCTTCGGCATCGGCATGACTTATGCGACGAAGGCGGTCGCCGAACTCGAAAAGCTCGGCATCGACGTCGAACTGATCGACCTTCGCACCATCCGCCCGATGGATCTGCCGACCGTTATCGAATCGGTGAAGAAGACCGGCCGTCTCGTCACCGTTGAGGAAGGTTATCCGCAGTCGTCGGTCGGCACCGAAATCGCCACCCGCGTCATGCAGCAGGCCTTCGACTATCTCGATGCGCCGATCCTGACGATCGCCGGCAAGGACGTGCCGATGCCTTACGCTGCAAACCTAGAAAAGCTGGCGCTTCCGAACGTCCGCGAAGTCGTCGATGCGGTGAAGGCCGTTTGCTACAAATAAGGGGAGGGTATTTCGATGCCGATCAATATCACGATGCCCGCCCTCTCTCCGACCATGGAAGAAGGCAATCTTTCCAAATGGCTGGTCAAGGAAGGCGACACGGTCAAGTCAGGCGATGTGATCGCCGAGATCGAGACCGACAAGGCGACGATGGAAGTCGAAGCCGTCGATGAAGGCACGGTCGCCAAGCTCGTCGTGCCGGCCGGGACCGAAGGCGTCAAGGTCAATGCGCTGATCGCGGTTCTGGCTGCCGACGGCGAGGATGTCGCTGCCGCCGCAAGCGGCGCCGGTTCGGCTGCTCCGAAGGCCGAAGCCGCACCTGCTCCGAAGGCCGATGCCGCGCCAGCCCAGTCCGCACCGGCTCCGGCCGCTGCACCGGCAACCGCAGCGGTTTCGGTTGACGGCAACCGCTCCTTCTCCTCGCCGCTCGCGCGTCGTCTGGCCAAGGAAGCCGGTATCGATCTGTCGGCCGTTGCCGGCTCCGGTCCGCACGGCCGCGTCGTCAAGAGCGACATCGAAGCCGCCGTCGCCGGTGGCGGCGCCAAGGCTGCTGCTGCGCCCGCACCCGCCGCAGCCCCGCAGGCCGCCGCAGCTCCGGCCGCTGCTGCACCGAAGGGCGCCTCCGAAGAGGCCGTGCTCAAGCTTTTCGAGCCGGGTTCCTACGAACTCGTGCCGCATGACGGCATGCGCAAGACGATTGCCAGGCGCCTGGTCGAATCCAAACAGACGATCCCGCATTTCTACGTCAGCGTCGATTGCGAACTCGATGCGCTTATGGCGCTCCGTGCCCAGCTGAACGATGCGGCGCCGCGCAAGGACAATGCCCCGGCCTACAAGCTCTCGGTCAATGACATGGTCATCAAGGCCATGGCGCTGGCGCTGCGCGATGTTCCGGATGCCAACGTGTCCTGGACCGACAACAACATGGTCAAGCACAAGTACGCCGATGTCGGCGTCGCGGTCTCGATCCCGGGCGGCCTGATCACGCCGATCATCCGTAAGGCCGAGCAAAAGACGCTGTCGGCGATCTCCAACGAGATGCGCGATCTCGGCAAGCGGGCCAAGGACCGCAAGCTGAAGCCCGAGGAATATCAGGGTGGCACGAGTTCGGTCTCGAACATGGGCATGATGGGCGTGAAGAACTTCGCAGCTGTCGTCAACCCGCCGCATGCGACGATCCTCGCGGTCGGCGCCGGCGAACAGCGGGTCGTCGTCAAGAAGGGCGAAATGGCAATCGCCACCGTCATGACCGTCACGCTCTCGACCGATCATCGCTGCGTCGACGGCGCGCTCGGCGCCGAGCTGCTCCAGGCTTTCAAGGGCTACATCGAGAACCCGATGGGCATGCTCGTCTGATAGCGAAACGGAGGCGGAAATGACCAAGACCGTTCTTTGCTATGGTGACTCGCTGACCTGGGGTTATGACGCCGAGACGATCGGCCGTCATGACTATGAGAACCGCTGGCCGAGCGTGCTTCAGGCCGCGCTCGGCAGTGAAGCGCGCGTCATTGCCGAAGGCCTGAATGGCCGAACGACCGCCTTCGATGACCATCTCGCCGATTGCGACCGTAACGGAGCGCGCGTCCTGCCAACGATCCTGCAGACGCACGCACCGCTCGATCTCGTCATTCTTCTTCTCGGCACCAACGACATGAAGCCGGTTGTCGCCGGTTCGGCCTTTGCCGCATGCCAGGGGATCGGCCGGCTCGTGCGGCTGATCCGCAATCATGCCTGGCCCTTCGAATTCGATGGGCCGGATATCCTGATCGTGGCGCCGCCGGCAATCTGCGCGACGGCCAATGTGCCCTTCGCGGCTTCTTTCCCGGGAGGCATAGAGGAATCGGCAAAGCTTGCAACGCTTTACCGTGATCTTGCCGACGAACTCGGTTGTGGCTTCTTCGACGGCAATTCCGTCGCCAAGACCACGCCGCTCGATGGCATTCACCTCGATGCCGAGAATACGCGTGCGCTCGGGCGGGGGCTGGAGTCGATCGTGCGGATGATGCTGGGGATTTAAGCATGACCTCCTTCATCGCCCTCCGGCAGGCCTCACGACGGGATGCCTCGGAGCTGGCGATTTTGGCGGATATCGCATCGCACGGCTTCGCCTCCTGGCTCTGGTTCGCCGATATGGCGAACGGCGTGAGCGACACGCCGCTCGAGCGGGGCAGGCTGAAGATGAGCGAGGAGGAGGCTGTCGGCGGCTGGAGGGATGCCGTCGTCGCCGAGGCCTATGGCGAGGTCGCAGGTGTGGCGATCGGCCATGAGTTGGATGAAGGCATACGCGATATCGAGGCGACAGTCCCGGCGACCGGGCCGATGCTGGCCTTGCAGAAGACGGTTGTGGGAAGCTGGTTCATCGGCAGTCTCGGCGTCTACAGCCACCTGCGCGGCATCGGCATCGGACGCAGGCTGCTGGACGATCAGATTGAAAGAGCGGATCGGCGGCCCGTCAGTCTGATCACCGCAAGCGATAACGAAGCGGCTTTGTCGCTTTATGGAAGAAACGGATTCTTGGAGGCTGCGCGCGCCGATGCCGTGCCGCTCTTCGAAAACAGCAAAAAACACGCGTGGGTGCTCATGACCCGCAGCGCAGCGTAACAAAGGCAGGAAACACATGGCTGAATCCTACGACGTCATCATCATCGGCTCCGGCCCCGGCGGCTATGTCGCCGCCATTCGCGCCAGCCAGCTCGGCCTCAAGACCGCGATCGTCGAGCGCGAACATATGGGCGGCATCTGCCTGAACTGGGGCTGCATACCCACAAAGGCGTTGTTGCGTTCGGCCGAAGTCCTCGACCATGCAAATCACTTCAAGGATTACGGCCTCGTTCTCGAAGGCACGGTCAAGCCGGATGCCAAGGCCGTCGTCGCTCGCTCGCGCGGCGTGTCCGCCCGTCTCAACGCCGGCGTCGGCTTCCTGATGAAGAAGAACAAGATCGACATCATCTGGGGTGAGGCAAAGATCACCAAGCCCGGCGAGATCGTCGTCGGCAAGTCGTCGAAGCCTGTTGTCGAGCCGCAGCATCCGCTGCCGAAGAACGTCAAGAGCAGCGAGGGCACCTATACCGCCAAGCACATCATCATCGCGACCGGCGCCCGTCCGCGCGCGCTGCCGGGCATCGAGCCTGATGGCAAGCTGATCTGGACCTATTTCGAGGCGCTGAAGCCGGATGTATTGCCGAAGTCTCTGATCGTCATGGGCTCGGGCGCGATCGGCATCGAATTTGCAAGCTTCTATCGCTCGATGGGCGTCGACGTCACTGTCGTCGAAGTCATGCCGACCATCATGCCGGTCGAGGATGCCGAAATCACCGCCATCGCCCGCAAGCAGCTTGAAAAGCGCGGCCTCAAGATCTTCACGAGCGCCAAGGTCTCGAAGGTCGAGAAGGGCGCTAATAGCATCACCGCGCATGTCGAGACTTCAGACGGCAAGGTGCAGCAGATCACCGCCGACCGGTTGATTTCGGCTGTCGGCGTTCAAGGCAACATCGAGAACCTCGGCCTTGAGGCGCTCGGCATCAAGACCGATCGCGGCTGCGTGGTTGCCGACGGTTACGGCAAGACCAATGTTGCGGGCATCTACGCGATCGGCGATGTCGCCGGCCCGCCGATGCTGGCGCACAAGGCGGAGCATGAAGGTGTCGTCTGCGTCGAGAAGATCGCCGGCCTTCCGAATGTCCATCCGACCGATAAGGGCAAGGTTCCGGGCTGCACCTACTGCAATCCGCAGGTCGCCTCCGTCGGCTTGACGGAAGCCAAGGCCAAGGAGCAGGGCCGCGACATCCGCGTCGGTCGCTTCTCCTTCGCGGCCAACGGCAAGGCGATCGCGCTCGGTGAAGACCAGGGTATGGTCAAGGTGATCTTCGACAAGAAGACCGGCGAGTTGCTTGGTGCCCACATGGTCGGCGCCGAAGTCACCGAGCTCATCCAGGGATTCGTCGTCGCGATGAATCTCGAGACGACCGAGGAAGAACTGATGCACACGATTTTCCCGCATCCGACCGTATCCGAAACGATGAAGGAAGCGGTTCTCGATGCCTATGGCCGCGTGCTGAACGCTTGATAATTTCCAAGGCCGCCCTTTATCCCGGGGTGGCAAAGCCATCCCCTGGGTGGCCAGAGCCATCCCCGGATGACCTAAGTCATCTCGCGGGGGTGGAAAAAACGAAAGGAAATCATCATGTCTATGGAGACGCAGGCGTTGCTGGTATTTTTGCTGATTGGTTTGGTCGCGGGCTTCCTCGCAAGTCTGGTCGTCGGTGGCGGCGGGCTGATAAGGTGTCTGCTGAGCGGCATCATCGGCGCCTTCGTCGGCGGCTATCTGTTCAGTGCGCTCGGCATCTCGCTGGGCATTGAAAACGCGTTGGTCGTGCAGATCATCCACGCCACCGTCGGCGCCATCGTTGTGGTGCTGATTGCAAGGGCGGTCGCCTGAGGCGCAACTGAGGGGTAAGGCAGGAATGGAACGCGTCGGCTGGATTTCGGCAATCATCATCGGCGGACTTGCGGGCTGGCTCGCCGGCAAACTGATGGAAGCGCGATACGGGATTTTCCTGAACATCGTGCTCGGCATCGTCGGTTCGGTCGTCGCCAGCGCCGTCCTCGCGCAGTTTCATGTCGAGGTGGTCGGCGGACGGCTCGGTTATTTCGTGACGGGTTTTCTCGGCGCCTGCTTGTTGATATTCCTTGCGCGGCTGGTGCGGCGCTAATGCATGTCGTCCGAACGTGCGCAGCGTTTTGGGATAACGACTGCATGCATCAAAGAATTAAAGCGTGTCGCATGGATGCGGTTTGACGCGATGCGCTTTAGATGGTTTGCCGCATAGGGGCGGCGGAAGGCTGATACTGCAATGGTGACTATCCTCGACACGATCAATCCCGACGCCAAGCGTGTGCGCCATCCCGAGAAGGCGCATCGCCCGGACACGGAAGTCATGCGCAAGCCGGATTGGATCCGCGTCAAGGCGCCGACGTCGAAGGGGTATGCCGAGACGCGCGCGATCGTGAAGGAGCATAAGCTCGTCACCGTCTGCGAGGAGGCCGGCTGCCCGAATATCGGCGAGTGCTGGGACAAGAAGCACGCAACCTTCATGATTATGGGCGAGATCTGCACCCGCGCCTGCGCCTTCTGCAACGTCTCAACCGGCAAGCCGAATGCGCTCGATATGGCGGAGCCCGAGAATGTCGCCAAGGCCGTCAGGGAAATGGGTCTCAGCCACGTCGTCATCACCTCGGTCGACCGCGACGATCTGGAAGACGGCGGCGCCGAACACTTCGAAAAGGTGATCTGGGCGATCCGCGCCGCTTCACCGCTGACGACCATCGAAATCCTGACGCCCGACTTCCTGAAGAAGCCCGGTGCGCTGGAGCGCGTCGTCGCCGCCAAGCCCGACGTCTTCAACCACAACATGGAAACGGTTGCTGGCAACTATCTGACGGTTCGCCCTGGCGCCCGTTATTTCCATTCCATCCGTCTGCTGCAGCGGGTGAAGGAACTCGACCCGACCATGTTCACCAAATCGGGCATCATGGTCGGCCTCGGCGAAGAGCGGAATGAGGTTCTCCAACTGATGGACGACCTACGGACCGCCGACGTCGACTTCCTGACGATCGGCCAGTATCTGCAGCCGACCCGCAAGCACCATAAGGTCGAAAGCTTCGTCACGCCCGACGAATTCAAGTCTTACGAGACGGTCGCCTACAGCAAGGGCTTCCTGATGGTGGCCTCCAGCCCGCTGACCCGCTCCTCCCACCATGCCGGCGATGACTTCGCCCGGCTTAAGGCCGCACGCGAAAAGAAGCTGCTGATCGCCGCCGAATAGCCACACTCAATTTTTCAAGGAACCGAGGCGATTTGTTCGCTCAGGGCCGGCGTATCGCCCATTGCAGCGCGGGATAGCTGCCGATCATCTCGAACGCGCCAGCGCCGACTGCTTCGCGAACGGCGATCGCTACGCCGCTATGGGGATGATCGACGGCGTCATGCCAATCGTCACCGGCGACGATGCCGCCCGATTTTACCTTACGCCTCAACACTTTGAGTTCCTCGGCCGTGCCTTCATAGGAGTGCGAAGAATCCAGATAGACCCAGTCGAGATGGTCGTCGGGAAGCTGCTCAAGGAAAGACACTGAATAGTCGACATGGACCGACACGCTTGCGCCTTGCGCAGACCTTTTAATACGCTGCGAGGCTACATTGTGGGCGCGGCTCGTCGATAGCCGGCCATTGGCGGTATAGATGCCCCAGTCAGGGTAGCGATTTCCGAAAATCAACCACCAAGGATCGACGAAATAGGCGGATTTCGGTTTAGCCTGGTTCAGCAGAATGGTCGAGAATAGTCCGGTGAACACACCGAACTCGGCGCCGACACCACCTTTAGGGAACAAATCACACAGGAACTGTCTGCTCTTCAGGCGGTGGTCAGAGAAAAATTCAGCCCGTAGAAATTTCCAGTCTAGCTGTATGCTCCCGGCTGAAAGTATATCTTGTGCATTTCTGATAAAATGCTCTGTGAGGAAGCTCATTTGCGCCAATACTCGTTATTTTCCGGCAATGTATAGGTTGTTATTTGTGATGCAACAAGAAATATTATTAGATAAGTGCGGGATATATATAATTATAATATGTCAGAAATATTGATTTTCGATAGCGTGTAAAGAGTATCGTCTGGGCGCTCACTTTATTTCCATTGTCGCCATGACGCGGGGGCAACAACCTTGGGATATCTGATACGGCATGTTGCGCGGCCAGCTTCGTCTGACTCGGGGGAGCAATCTCAAGAGCGTTCGCTACCGTCATCATCAGGTCACGCGAAGCAGCTAGCCAACTCGCCGCTTTTGGCGCTTAGGAGCATGCACGGAAAGTGCGCGCACGGGCGCGAGGGAGTTGCACGATGGACTTGAGAGCAGAGCTGCCGCTGCGTCAGCAGATCACCGATCTGGAACGGGCTGCGGAGCATATCCGCAGAGCTCGCCGCATTCTCGTCGTGGGCTGCTCGGGCGGCGGCAAATCCACTCTGTCGCTGAAGATCGCCGCGCGCTTCGGGCTTTCCTATTTTTCGCTCGATCGCGATGTTCGCTGGCTTCCCGGCTGGATGCAGCGCGACAGGGTCGAGCAGAGAGCTATTATCGCCAGCCGAATCCTCGAAGATCGTTGGATCATGGACGGCACCAATCCCTCGACTTTCGACATTCGGCTGCCGCGTACCGAGGTCGTCGTCTGGGTACGCATGCCGCGGCTTCTCTGCGTCTGGGGCGCGATCAGCCGATGGATGAAATTCCTCGGCCGCACCCGGCCGGAAATGGCGCCGGGCTGCATCGAGAAGGTCGATTGGGAATTCCTCCGCTTCATTTGGACCTTCGAAAAGAAATTCGCGCCGCGCATCGTTGCCGGCATCGCCGAGCATGGCCCTGATGTGCCCGTCCTCCAGCTAAAATCCCGCCGCCAGATGCGTGAGCTTCTTGATCTTCTCGGCCGGCCCGCTTAATTGCCGCCTATGCCGCAATTCGAAACACACCGTCCTGTCCCGCACACGCCCGACCAGATGTTCGACCTCGTTGCCGATGTCGAGCGCTATCCGGAATTTCTGCCGCTCTGTGAAGCGCTGGCCATCAAGAGCCGTAGGGAGCGCGACGGCAAGATCCTGCTCATCGCCGACATGACGGTCGGCTACAAGGCGATCCGCGAGACCTTCACGACACAGGTGCTGCTGAACCGGGCCGAGCGTGTCATCGAGGTCAAATATATCGATGGTCCGTTCAAATATCTCGACAATCGCTGGCACTTCGCCGAGGCGCCGGGCGGCGGCTGCACCGTCGATTTCTTCATCGACTACGAGTTCAAGAGCCGTATCCTGGGCGCATTGATGGGCACGATGTTCGATCGCGCCTTCCGCATGTTCACCGAGGCCTTCGAGACGCGCGCAGGCAAAATTTATGCGGCGGCCTGACGGAGCGCCGTCAGCGAAGCGAAACTATCATCTCCAGCGCCGTCCTGACTGTTGCCAGCCGAATTTCGCTGCGGCCAATATCGCCGTAGAGCATTTTCCGGAGAACGAGTGCGCCGGTGCGCGATTTGGCGGCGAGATGGACGAGACCGACGGGTTTTTCAGCCGATCCGCCACCGGGGCCGGCAATGCCGGTGACGGCGACGGCGATGTCGGCGCGCGAGCGGAAGAGGGCGCCGTGCACCATCTGCCGCGCGGTTTCCTCGGAGACCGCTCCGAAACGCGAAAGCGTTGCCTCCTGCACGCCGAGCATCTCCATCTTCGCCGTATTCGTATAGGTGACGAAGCCGCGGTCGACGACGGCTGACGAACCCGATATCTCAGTCAGCGCGCCGGCGATCAGTCCGCCGGTGCAGGATTCGGCTGTGGAGAGCATCAGCCCGGCAGCGGTGAAGTCGCGGATGATCGCCTCTGCAGCCGAAATGATATCCTGCGGAAAAAGGCTCATCATTTCCTCCCGCGATAAACGACGGTCGCAGTCGCAATCGCCGCGATACCCTCGCGCCGGCCGACGAAGCCGATCGTCTCGTTGGTCGTCGCCTTGACCGAGCAGCGCTCGATATCGATTCCGAGATAATCCGCCAATTTCGCCCGCATGGCGTCGCGATGCGGACCGATCTTCGGCGCCTCGGCGATCAGCGAGACATCGGCATTCATGATCGTGCCGCCCCGCTCGCGCACGATCCGGGCCGCGTGTTCGATGAAGATCTTCGAGGCCGCTCCCTTCCATTGCGGGTCGGAGGGCGGGAAGTGATCGCCGATATCGCCGGCGCCGCAGGTGGCGAGCAGCGCGTCCGTCAGCGCATGCAGCGCGACATCGGCATCCGAGTGCCCCTTGAGCTTCTGGTCGTGTGGAATGAACACGCCACAGAGGGTGACGCCGTCGCCCGCCACGAGCTGGTGCACGTCGTAGCCGTTGCCGGTACGCACGTCGGGAAGCAGCGATGCCGACAGCTTGTCGTCGGCCTTGGCGATATCGCTCCTGACCGTCAGCTTGACGTTATCGGGCGTGCCCTCGACGATCGTTACCGGGATGCCGAGCCATTCGGCGATCGAAGCGTCGTCGGTGAAATCGCTTCGTCCGCTGGCAGCTGCCTTCTCATGCGCGTCGAGGATCGTTTCGAAGGCGAAGGATTGCGGCGTCTGTGCCGCGTAGAGGCTTTCGCGCGAGACTGTCGCCAGCACCGTGCCGGCGCTGTCGGTGCGTTTCAGTGTATCGGTCACTGGCATGGCCGGGAGAACGGCCGGCGCGCCGGCGCCGAGGCTCTCGGCGATGCGGTCGAGAAGCACATGATCGAAAAAGGGTCGCACGGCATCGTGTATCAGCACATGGCTGACGTGCTTGTCCTGGAGATATTTGAGGCCGGCAAGCACGGATTGCTGCCTGGTGGCGCCGCCATGCACCGTTTCGATCGGCGTTGCCGAGATGATATGGCGCAGCGCCCTAGCAAACAGCGCCTCGTCATCGGGGTGGATGACGACGACGATCTGCGTCGCCAGTTCCCATGTCATGAAGTTTTCAAGCGTATGGACGATAACCGGCTTGCCGCCGATCATGCGATATTGCTTGGGGCCTTCCTTGGAGGACCCTGCGCGCTCGCCGCGGCCGGCGGCGACGATAACAATTCCGGCCGATATCGGTTGCTTGGAAGGCATTTGCAGCATAAATCCCTAAAAATATCCGAAATTGACCCGAGTGCTCTAACGTCTTGCTTTGGCGTTTTCCAGCATCTGCCCGAAAAATATCGATTTCGATCCTAGCCCCCTTGGCAAGCTACAGAACAATGGCTAAAAATAATGCAGTTCCATGGTGTGCCTGAAAGATAATCAATTGATTTCCAAGGACCTCGCAGCGCCTTTCCGAATCGGACCCGTGTCCGTGCGGAACCGCGTAGTGCTGGCGCCGATGTCCGGCGTCACGGACATGCCCTTCCGCGAGCTTGCATGGCGCTTCGGCGCGGGCCTCGTCGTCACCGAAATGGTGGCGAGCCGCGAACTGGTCAACGACACAGCCGAATCCTGGTCGCGGCTGCGGGCTGCGGGCTTTCGGCCGCATATGGTGCAACTTGCAGGGCGCGAGGCGCGTTGGATGGCCGAAGCAGCGAAGATCGCTGCCGATCACGGCGCCGATATCATCGACATCAACATGGGTTGCCCTGCAAAGAAGGTAATCGGCGGTTATTCCGGCTCGGCGCTGATGCGCGATCCCGATCACGCACTCGGCCTCATCGAGGCGACGGTCAAGGCCGTCGATATCCCCGTGACGCTGAAGATGCGTCTCGGCTGGGACGAAAATACCATCAATGCGCCTGATATCGCGCGCCGCGCCGAAGCGGCCGGCATCCAGCTCGTGACCATCCATGGGCGTACCCGTATGCAATTCTACGAAGGTCGCGCCGATTGGCATGCGATCCGCGCCGTTCGTGACGTGATCTCCATTCCGCTGATCGCCAACGGCGATGTCGAGAGCGCAGACGATGCACAGGAAATATTGCGCCGCTCCGGCGCCGATGCCGTCATGATCGGCAGGGGCTGCCAGGGCAGGCCGTGGCATGCCGGCGTCATTGCGGGCGGCGCCGAGCCGCCGCCGTACGAGATAGCCGACATCGCCGTCGAACATTACGGGATGATGCTGGAGTTCTACGGCGAGGCGGTGGCGATCCGCCATGCCCGCAAACATCTCGGCTGGTATCTGGAGCGTTTCGCCCCGGCGCTTGCAGGCAGTGAAAAAGCAGCGATCATGACCTCGCGTGATCCGCGCGAGGTGGCCGCCCGTCTCTACGATGCGCTGGCGGAAAATGCTCTCGATGGCCGGGAGGCGGCATGACGAAGGATATGACATCTCCGCCCGATCACGCCGGCGGAACCGTCGCCATGGCCGTGCTGAACGCCATCCAGAACCCTGTCGTCATGGTCGACGAATCCGGCTTTGTCGCCTTCGCCAATTGGGAGGCGGAAGCCTTTTTCGGCGCAAGCGCCTCGCACCTGGCGCGTTACCGGATCTCGACCTTCATTCCCTTCGGCAGCCCGCTGCTCGCCCTGATCGATCAGGTGCGTGAGCGCAAGGCACCCGTCAACGAATATCGCGTCGACCTGAGCTCGCCTCGTCTCGGCCAGGACAAGCTCGTCGATCTCTACGTCGCCCCGGTGCTCAGCGAGCCCGGCGCCGTCGTCATCGTCTTTCAGGAACGCTCGATGGCCGACAAGATCGACCGGCAGCTGACGCATCGCGCCGCCGCTCGCTCGGTGACCGGTCTCGCTTCCATGCTGGCCCATGAGATCAAGAACCCGCTCTCCGGCATCCGTGGTGCTGCCCAGCTGCTCGAGCAATCCGTGATCGACGATGATCGGGCGCTGACGCGGCTGATCTGCGACGAGACCGACCGCATCGTCTCGCTGGTCGATCGCATGGAAGTCTTTTCCGACGAACGCCCTGTCGATCGCATGCCGGTCAATATCCATTCCGTGCTCGATCACGTGAAGGCCGTCGCCAAGGCGGGTTTTGCCCGCAACATTCGCATCACCGAGAGTTACGACCCGTCGCTGCCGGCCGTCTATGCCAATCGCGATCAGCTCGTTCAGGTCTTCCTCAATCTGGTGAAGAACGCCGCCGAAGCGGTCGGCGACCGGCCGGACGGCGAGATCGTGCTGACGACGGCCTATCGGCCCGGCATTCGCCTTTCGGTCGCCGGCACGCGCGAAAAGATTTCGCTGCCGCTGGAATTCTGCGTTCACGACAACGGCCCGGGCGTTCCCACCGATCTGCTGCCGCACCTCTTCGATCCCTTCATCACCACCAAGACGAACGGCAGCGGCCTCGGCTTGGCGCTGGTCGCCAAGATTATCGGCGATCACGGCGGCATCATCGAATGCGACAGCCAGAACAGCCGCACGACATTCCGCGTTCTCATGCCGGCATCGAAGGATGCCTCGCTGGAAGACGCCTCTACCGTAAGCTCGACAGGACCTTCTCGATGACAGCTACGATCCTCGTTGCAGATGATGATGCGGCCATTCGGACCGTGCTCAACCAGGCTTTGAGCCGCGCCGGCTATGACGTTCGCATCACCTCCAACGCCGCAACCCTCTGGCGCTGGATTTCGGCGGGCGAGGGCGATCTTGTTGTCACCGATGTGGTGATGCCGGATGAGAACGCCTTCGATCTGCTGCCGCGCATAAAGAAGGCGCGCCCCGACCTGCCGGTTCTCGTCATGAGCGCGCAGAACACCTTCATGACCGCCATCAAGGCGTCGGAGAAGGGCGCCTACGACTATCTGCCGAAACCCTTCGACCTCACCGAGCTGATCGGCATCATCGGCCGTGCGCTCGCCGAGCCGAAGCGCAAGCCGGCCAAGCTCGAAGAGGATATGCAGGACGGCATGCCGCTCGTCGGTCGCTCGGCGGCCATGCAGGAAATCTACCGTGTGCTCGCCCGGCTGATGCAGACGGACCTGACGCTGATGATCACCGGCGAATCCGGCACCGGCAAGGAACTCGTCGCCCGCGCCCTGCATGATTACGGCAAGCGCCGCAACGGCCCGTTCGTCGCGATCAACATGGCCGCGATCCCGCGCGACCTCATCGAATCTGAGCTCTTCGGCCACGAGAAAGGCGCCTTCACCGGCGCGCAGACCCGCTCGACCGGCCGCTTCGAACAGGCCGAAGGCGGCACGCTGTTCCTCGACGAGATCGGCGACATGCCGATGGATGCCCAGACCCGGCTTCTGCGCGTCCTGCAGCAGGGCGAATACACCACCGTCGGCGGCCGCACACCGATCCGCACGGACGTGCGCATCGTTGCCGCCACCAACAAGGATCTGAAGCAGGCGATCAATCAGGGCCTCTTCCGCGAGGATCTCTATTACCGCCTCAACGTCGTGCCACTGCGCCTGCCGCCGCTGCGCGATCGCGCCGAGGATATTCCCGATCTTGTGCGCCATTTCATCCAGCAGGCCGAAAAGGAAGGCCTCGGTTCCAAGCGCTTCGATCAGGAAGCCCTGGAACTGATGAAGGCCTATGCCTGGCCGGGCAACGTCCGCGAGCTGGAAAACCTCATCCGCCGTCTGATGGCGCTCTATCCGCAAGACGTCATCACCCGCGAGATCATCGATGCCGAGCTGCGCTCCGACGTGCCCGACAGCCCGATCGACAAGGGGCCGATCCGCAACGGCTCGATGACGATCGCGCAAGCCGTCGAAGAGAATATGCGCAGCTATTTCTCAAGCTTCGGCGAAAATCTGCCGCCCCCCGGCCTGTACGACCGAGTGCTGACGGAAATGGAATATCCGCTGATCCTCGCCGCCCTGACGGCAACGCGCGGCAATCAGATCAAGGCCGCCGATCTCCTCGGTCTCAACCGCAACACCCTGCGCAAGAAGATCCGGGAACTTGGCGTTTCGGTCTACAGGAGCTCACGCACAGCCTGAGCGACGGGCTCCTCCGGCTTGACAATGTGACCGAGTGCGTTGCATTTTCGCCACAATGCGTTGCTTAAAGGTCACGCTAGGGTTTTGGACATTTCGCTCCCGATCGAGTCGTTGCTGCGCTGGCTTCTTGAGCCGGCGTTGCTTGGTTTCAATCGGAGGCGAGGGCGGCAGGTGCCGCCTGAAGAGAGGCCGAATGACGCAGGATGGGGTATCGCCGGCGACGGCGGGCGAGGCGGTGACGACGGTGACCGACCGTCGTGCCCTTTTTGCCGTGCCTGGCCTCGTGCTCGCCGGCGGCGCGCTTCTCTGTGCCACGATCACGCTTTTCGTGCTGCTCGGCCTGACGCCGATCGCGCCGAACTCGCATGTCGTCATTACTTCGGTGATCGTCAATTCCTTCTTCGTCCTGACGCTGATTGCCCTGATCGGCCGCGAGGTCGCAAGGCTGCTCAAGGCGCGCACCCGCGGCCGCGCGGCAGCACGCCTGCATATCCGCATCGTCGTGCTCTTCTCGATCGTCGCGATCACGCCGGCGATCCTTGTCGCCATCTTCGCCAGTATCACGCTGAATGCCGGCCTCGACCGCTGGTTTGCCTTGCGCACCCAGTCGATCGTCAGTTCGTCGCGCAATATCGGCCAAGCCTATATGATGGAGAATGCCAGCTACCTGCAGGGACAGACGGTCTCCATGGCCAACGACCTGGAGCGTAACCGCGCCCTCTACAGCCTCGACAGAACAGGTTTCGCCGAACTGATGACGCGTCAGGCGAGGGGACGCGGCCTGCTCGGCGCCTTCCTCGTCGAGCGCGACGGATCGGTGATCGTTCAGGCCGACATCTCCACCGAAAAGCCGTTGCCGGCCATTCCGCAGGATGCGCTGGAAAAGGCTGCCGCCGGCCAGCCGACGCTCATTCCGCCCGGCGTCACCAACCTCGTCGGCGCCATCATCAAGCTCGACGCTATCCAGGGGACGTTCCTCTATACCGTGCGCGCCGTCGATCCCAAGGTCATGGGCGCCATGCGCATGATGGAGGAGAACGCCACCGAATACCGTTCGATGGAGGCCAACCGCTTCTCGCTGCAGATCGCCTTCGCCGTGCTCTACATCGGCTTCGCGCTAATCGTGCTTCTGGCGGCAATCTGGACGGCGATTGCGGTCGCCGACCGCATCGTCCGGCCGATCCGCCTATTGATCACGGCGGCCGACAGCGTTGCATCAGGCAATATGGACATCGTCGTGCCGGTGCATGCCGTTGATGGTGACGTTGCCAATCTCTCGCGCACCTTCAACAAGATGATCTCGGAAATCCGCACCCAGCGCGACGAGATCCTCGAAGCCAAGGACGAAGTCGACGACCGCCGCCGCTTCATCGAAGCGGTGCTGTCGGGCGTCACCGCCGCGGTCATCGGTGTGGAGCAGGACCGCCGCATTGCCATCGTCAACAGTTCGGCCGAGACGCTGATGACGATGTCGGCCGACGACATGCTCGGCAAGCAGCTGGCCGATATCGCGCCGGAGGTCGATCAGGTGCTGACCGAAGCGGCGCAGCGCCATCGCGGCGATTTCCGCAAGCAGATCGCGCTCGTGCGCGGCGGCACGGTCAGGACGCTGAGCGTGCAGGTCACCCGCGAGGAAGTGCGGGATATGAGCGAATCCTACGTGATCACGCTCGACGACATCACCGACCTCGTCATTGCCCAGCGCTCGACTGCCTGGGGCGATGTGGCAAGGCGCATCGCCCATGAGATCAAGAACCCGCTGACGCCGATCCAGCTTTCCGCCGAGCGCATCCAGCGCCGCTACGGCAAGCAGATCGACCAGGGCGATCGGGCCGTCTTCGACCAGTGCACGGATACCATCATCCGCCAGGTCGGCGATATCGGCCGCATGGTCGACGAATTCTCCGCTTTCGCCCGCATGCCGAAGCCGACCAAGGAGCCGAGCGACCTGCGCGACATCCTGCGCGACGCGATCTTCCTGCGGGAGATGGGCAACCATCACGTCACCTTTGAGCAGGATTTCGGCGACCAGCCGTTGGATGGACTGTTCGACAGCCGCATGCTCGGCCAGGCCTTCGGCAATCTCATCAAGAATGCCGTGGAATCTCTGGAAGCTGTTCCGAGCGATGAACGGGACGAGCGCAAGGTTCTCGTGCGCGCAGCACTCGATACCAGCCGCGACCGCTTCACCGTTGACGTGATCGACAACGGCCGCGGCCTGCCGGTGGAGAACCGTCACAGCATCCTGGAACCTTATATGACGATGCGCGAGAAGGGCACCGGCCTCGGCCTCGCCATCGTCAAGAAGATCATCGAGGAACATGGCGGGCAGCTCGAGCTGCACGATGCGCCCGCCGATTTTGACCGGGGAAGAGGGGCCATGATCCGCGTGCATCTGCCACGCCGGGATCCGACGCCTGCCACTCCCGCAGCCAATGACAAGGAAAGCGTTTATGGCCTCTGATATTCTCGTCGTCGATGACGAGCACGATATTCGCGAGATCGTTTCCGGCATTCTCTCGGACGAGGGCCATGAGACGCGCACGGCCCATGACAGCGACAGTGCGCTGGCGGCGATTTCCGACCGCGTGCCGCGGCTGATCTTCCTCGACATCTGGATGCAGGGCAGCAAGCTCGACGGTCTGTCGCTGCTCGACGAGATCAAGACCCGCCATCCTGATTTGCCCGTCGTGATGATATCAGGCCATGGCAACATCGAGACCGCCGTCTCGGCGATCAAGCGCGGCGCCTTCGATTTCATCGAGAAGCCCTTCAAGGCCGACCGGCTGATCTTGATCGCCGAGCGTGCACTGGAGAATTCCAAGCTGAAGCGGGAGGTGTCCGAGCTGAAACGGCGCACCGGCGACGCCTTGGAACTGATCGGCACCTCGGTCGCCGTTTCGCAGCTGCGGCAGACGATCGAGAAGGTAGCGCCGACCAACAGCCGCATCATGATCCTCGGCGCATCCGGCTCCGGCAAGGAACTCGTGGCGCGGATGATCCACAAGAAATCGGCTCGCGCCAACGGCCCCTTCGTCGCGCTGAACGCCGCCAACATCACGCCCGACCGGATGGAAGTGGCTCTTTTCGGAACCGAGGGCACGCCCGGCCAGGCACGCAAGATCGGCGCGCTCGAGGAAGCCCATCGTGGTATTCTTTATCTCGACGAGGTTGGCGAGATGCCGCGCGAAACGCAGAACAAGATCCTGCGCGTGCTCGTCGATCAGCAGTTCGAACGCGTCGGCGGCTCCAAGCGCGTCAAGGTCGATGTCCGCATCATTTCGTCGACCGCCTACAATCTCGAAAGCCGCATCGCCGAAGGCTGGTTCCGCGAGGATCTCTATCATCGCCTCGCCGTCGTGCCGGTGCGTGTGCCCGCACTTGCCGAGCGGCGCGAGGACATTCCCTTCCTGGTCGACCAGTTGATGCGCCAGATCTCCGAGCAGGCCGGCATCCGTCCGCGCCGCATCGGCGACGACGCCATGGCCGTGCTGCAGGCGCATGATTGGCCGGGCAATCTCCGCCAGCTGCGCAACAATATCGAGCGGCTGATGATCCTGGCCCGCACCGATGGGCCGGATGCGCCGATCACCGCCGACATGCTGCCGACCGACCTCGGCGACATGCTGCCGAAGGTTTCCGCCAAGAACGACTATCACATCATGACGCTGCCATTGCGCGAAGCCCGCGAGATGTTCGAGAAGGACTATCTGATCGCCCAGATCAACCGCTTCGGCGGCAACATCTCGCGCACCGCGGAATTCGTCGGCATGGAGCGTTCGGCGTTGCACCGCAAACTGAAGTCGCTCGGCGTCTGATTATGCCAGGCGCGGCCGAAGCCGCGCCACATCCCTTATTGCTTCCCGGAAAACCAGGTTACCCATGCCGAGAATTGCCTATGTGAACGGCCGCTACGTCAAGCATTCCGATGCGAGCGTGCATATCGAGGATCGTGGCTACCAATTTGCCGATGGCGTCTACGAGGTCTGCGAGGTGCGCCACGGCTATATCGTCGACCTCACGCGCCATCTGAACCGTCTCGACCGTTCGCTGAGCGAATTGCGCATCGCCTGGCCGATGGGCCGGGCGGCGCTGACGCAGGTCATTCGCGAGACGCTGCGCCGCAACCATGTCCGCAACGGGCTGTTTTATATGCAGGTGACGCGCGGCGTCGCCCGGCGCGATCATGTTTTTCCGGCCGAGGGAACGTCGCCTTCCCTGGTGATAACAGCCAAGAGCACCGACCCGAAGATCATCGCGGCCAAGAATGCCAACGGCATCAGGGCGATCACCGTCGCCGACAACCGCTGGGACCGTGTCGACATCAAATCCGTCGGCCTGCTGCCGAACGCCATGGCCCGTCAGCAGGCCAAGGAAGCCGGCGCCCAGGAGGCGATCTATGTCGATGGCGACGGCATGGTGAAGGAAGGGGCGGCGACCAATGTCTGGATGGTAGATTCGGATGGAACGCTGGTGACGCGCCCGGCCGAACACGGCATCCTGCGCGGTATTACCCGCACCACATTGATGGATGTCGGCGCCAAGCTCGGCTTGAAGATCACGGAGCGGAACTTCTCCGTTTCCGAGATGCTCGCGGCCCGCGAAGTCTTCCTCACTGCAGCAACAAGCATTTGTTTTCCGGTCGTTTCCGTCGATGGCCAGCCTATCGCCAACGGTCATCCGGGCAGCGTCTCGCAGAAAGTCCGCGAAGCCTTTTTCGACGTTGCGGAAAAGATTGCGATTTGATACCAAGATTTGCTGGACGGGTGGAATGAGGGTGCCGCCGGTCTTGCATGGTGAGGTTGATTGATATTCTACCGGCCAGATCAGGTCGGCAATAAAGAAAGAAGCGGCGCGATGGCGGAACGTTCTCAGAATCTGCAGGACTTATTTCTCAATACTGTTCGCAAGCAAAAGATTTCCCTGACAATCTTTCTGATCAACGGCGTGAAACTCACGGGTGTTGTTACGTCTTTTGACAATTTCTGTGTTCTTCTTCGCCGTGACGGCCATTCGCAGCTCGTGTATAAACATGCGATCTCGACGATCATGCCGGGCCAGCCCATGCAGATGT
>Ga0102592_1000254_pt1 | contig 116078 bp, 99 predicted proteins | sample AraplaCol_mMF_r2_FD_76861 | JGI IMG/M metagenome (GOLD analysis project Ga0102592, IMG submission 76861) | Arabidopsis root microbial communities from North Carolina, USA - plate scrape MF_Col_mMF_r2 (SPADES assembly) (version 2) | ecosystem: Host-associated > Plants > Roots > Endosphere...
CCGGGCGGCGGCGAGCGCTTCGAGGGCCTGCTGCCGCCCCTGGTCTCGGGCCCGACCTTCTCGCTGCGCAAGCCGGCCAGCGTGGTCTTTCCCCTCGGCGCCTATGTCGAGCAGGGCGTCATGCGCGCCGAACAAGCCAGGGCGCTGGCCGATGCGGTTCTTGAGCGCCGCAACATTCTGGTCGTGGGGCCCACCTCCAGCGGCAAGACCACCCTGGTCAACGCCTTGCTCTTCGAGGTCGCGACGCTGGACGAGCGCGTCGTCCTGATCGAGGACGTGCGCGAGCTGCAGTGCCCGGCGCGCAACCTGGTGGCCCTGCGCACCAAGGAGGGCGTGGCCAGTCTCGCCGACCTCGTGCGCTCGTCCCTGCGCCTGCGGCCCGACCGGATCATCATCGGCGAGGTGCGGGGCGCCGAGGCGCTGGACCTGATCAAGGCCTGGGGCACGGGCCACCCGGGGGGCGTGGCCACCCTGCACGCCGGCTCGGCCCTGGGCGCGCTGCTGCGCCTGGAGCAGCTGATCCAGGAGGCGGTGGTCACCGTGCCGCGCGCCCTGATCGCCGAAACCATCGACCTGGTCGCCGTTATCGCCGGCCGCGGCCGGCAGCGCCGCCTGGTCGATCTCGTCCGCCTATGGGGCCTTGGCTCCGACGGCGCCTACCAGCTCAGCCCCGCCTGCCCCCCAGAAGAGGAGATTGCCTGATGCCCGCCCAATCCGTGCGTTCCTTGCGCGCGCGCCTGCTGTCCGGATCGATGCTCGATCCCTTGGGTCACATCGCCCGGTTGGCGCCGCTGACCCTCGTCGCGCTGCTGACCAGTCGGTCAGCCCAGGCCGCCGGCTCGTCCATGCCCTGGGAGGAGCCGCTGCAGCGGATCCTGGAGTCGATCGAGGGGCCGGTCGCCAAGATCATCGCGGTGATCATCATCATCGTCACCGGCCTGACCCTGGCCTTCGGCGACACCTCCGGCGGCTCGCGCAAGCTGATCCAGATCGTCTTCGGGCTCTCGATCGCGTTTGCCGCCTCAAGCTTCTTCCTGTCGTTCTTCTCGTTCGGCGGCGGGGCGGTCATCTGATGTCGGGCGATCGCGCCGCCGCCTTCGCCGCGCCCGTCTATCGCGCGCTGACCGAGCCGATGCTGCTGGCCGGCGCGCCGCGCGCGATCGCCCTGGTCAACGGCACCCTGGCCGCCGCCCTGGGCCTTGGCCTGCGGCTGTGGCTGGTCGGCGTCGGGGTCTGGCTGGCCGGCCACGGCCTGGCCGTCTGGGCCGCCCGTCACGACCCGATGATCTTCGACGTCGGCCGCCGGCACGTGCGCGTGCCTGCGCGGCTGGGGGTCTAGCGATGCTGGACCTTCGCGAATACGCCCGTCGGCCCAAGGTCCTCTGCGACTACCTGCCTTGGGCGGCGCTGGTCGCCCCGGGCGTGGTGCTCAACAAGGACGGCGCCTTCCAGCGCACCGCCGGCTTCCGAGGGCCCGACCTGGAGTCGGTCGGGGCCGCGGAGGTCGCCGCCGTCGCCGCGCGGCTCAACAGCGCGCTGCGCCGCCTGGGCTCGGGCTGGGCGATCTTCGTGGAGGCCCGCCGCGACCCGGCCATGGCCTATCCCGATGGGGTCTTTCCCGATCCGGTCTCGGCCCTGGTCGACATCGAGCGCCGCCAGGCCTTCCTGCGGGAAGGCGCGCACTTCGAGAGCCGCTACTTCCTGACCCTGGTCTACCTGCCGCCGGCGGAGCGCACCGGGCGGCTGGAGAGCCTCTTCGTCGAGGGGCGCGCCCGCGCCGACATCGACTGGCGCGCCCAGCTCGCCGGCTTCGTCGATCGGTCCGACCGGCTGCTGGCGCTGATCCAGGGCCTGGCCCGCGAGGCCGCCTGGCTGGACGATGCGGCGACCTTGAGCTTCCTGCACGGCGCGGCGACCACCCGCCGCCAGGACCTGCGCGTTCCCGAAACCCCGATGCATCTGGACGCCCTGGTGGCGACGCAGCCGCTGGAGGGCGGGCTCGAACCGCGCCTGGGCGGGGCGCATCTGCGGGTCCTGACGATGGTCGGCTTTCCGAGCCAGACGCTCCCCGGGCTGCTCGACGACCTCAATCGCCTGGCCTTCGCCTATCGCTGGTCGACCCGCGCGATCTGTCTCGACAAGGCCGACGCCAACCGCCTGATCGGCAAGATTCGGCGCCAATGGTTCGCCAAGCGCAAGTCGATCGGCGTCCTGCTGCAGGAAGCCCTGACCCAGCAACCCTCGGCCCTGGTCGACAGCGACGCGGCCAACAAGGCCGGGGAAGCCGACCTGGCGCTGCAGGATCTCGGCGGCGACCTTGTTTCCTACGCCTATGTCACGGCCAGCCTGGTCGTGTGGGACGAGGACCCGGATCTGGCCGACGCCAAGCTGGCGCTCGCCGAGAAGGTCGTCGCCGGCCGGGATTTCTCGATCATCAGGGAGCGGATCAACGCCGTCGAGGCCTGGCTGGGGACCCTGCCGGGCCAGGTCTACGCCAACGTCCGCCAGCCGCCGCTGTCGACCCTGAACCTGGCGCACATCGCGCCGCTGTCGGCGGTCTGGGCCGGGCCTTCGTTCAACCCGCACCTGGGCGGTCCGCCGCTGCTGATGGCCAAGACCGAGGGCTCCACGCCGTTTCGGCTGTCGCTGCACGCCGGCGACGTGGGTCATACCCTGGTGGTGGGCCCGACCGGGGCCGGCAAGAGCGTCCTCTTGGCGCTGCTGGCCCTGCAGTTTCGGCGCTATGGCGGGGCGCGGATCGTCGCCTTCGATTTCGGCGGGTCGATCCGGGCGGCGGCCCTGGGCATGGGCGGCGTCTTCCATGACCTGGGCGGGGTCTTGCGCGACGCCGAGCAAGCGCCCGTCGCCCTGCAGCCGCTGTCGCGGGTCGACGATCCGGCCGAGCGCGTGTGGGCGGCCGAATGGATCGCGGTCCTGCTGGCCGGGCAGGGCGTCGTCGTCACCCCGACCGTGCGTGATCACGTCTGGTCGGCGCTGGCGAGCTTGGCCTCGGCGCCGACCGAGGAGCGGACCCTGACGGGCCTTGTGGCGCTGTTGCCCACCCTGGATCTGAAGAGCGCCTTGACCCCCTACACCCTGGCCGGACCTTGGGGTCGGCTGCTGGACGCCGATGTCGAGGCGCTGGCCGCCGGCGCGGTGCAGGCCTTCGAGACCGAAGGCCTTCTGGGCACGCCGGCCGCCTCGGCGGTCTTGGCCTATCTCTTCCACCGGATCGAACGCGACCTCGACGGTCGGCCGACCCTGATCCTGATCGACGAAGGCTGGCTGGCGCTCGATGACGCCGCCTTCGGCGCCCAATTGCGCGAGTGGCTCAAGACCCTGCGCAAGAAGAACGCCTCGGTCGTCTTCGCCACCCAGTCCCTGACCGATATCGACGCCAGTCCGATCGCCCCGGTGATCGTCGAAAGCTGCCCGACACGGATCTTCCTGCCCAATCCGCGCGCCCTCGAACCGCAGTCCGCCGCGATCTATGCCCGCTTTGGCCTTAGCGATCGGCAGGTCGAGATCCTCAGCCAGGCCACGCCCAAGCGCGACTACTACGTCCAGTCACGGGCCGGCGAGCGCCTGTTCGACCTTGGGCTGGGGCCGATCGCCCTGGCGTTCTGCGCCGCCGCCTCCAAGACCGACCAAGCCGACATCGCCCAGGTCCTGGCCGACCACGGCCCGGACGACTTCGCGGCCGCCTGGCTGCGTCGTCGTGGTCTGCCCTGGGCCGCCGACCTCCTGCCGTCCATCACCCTCCCGGAGTCCTCGCGATGAGTGTTTCCCGACGCCTCTCCCGTCGCCGCATGGCGGCGCTGCTCTGCGGCGCGGCCGTGCTCGCGGCCGTGCCCGGCCTGGCCCCTTCGGCCCTGGCCCAGGTCGCCGTCTACGATCCCAGCAACTACGCCCAGAACGTCTTGCAGGCCGCCCGGGCGCTGCAGCAGATCAACAACCAGATCACCAGCCTGCAGAACCAGGCCCAGATGCTGGTCGGCCAGGCGCGCAACCTCGCCAGTCTGCCGTACTCGTCGCTATCGGCGCTGCAGGACCAGGTCGCCGCCACCCAGGCCCTGCTCGGGCAGGCCCGGGCCCTGGCCTACAATGTCCAGGACATCCAGGACGCCTTTCATCGCCGCTACGACGTGGCCGACCTGCTGGCCACCGACGCGGACCTGGCCGCGCGCGCCGAGGCGCGCTGGACCACCTCGGTGGCCGGGTTCGAGGACGCCCTGAAGGTGCAGGCCGGGGTGGTCGGCGGCCTGGAGACCAGCCGCGGCGAGATGCAAAGCCTGGTGTCGGCCAGCCAGGGGGCCAGCGGCGCGCTGCAGGCGGCCCAGGCCGGCAATCAGCTCCTGGCTTTGCAGGCCCAGCAGCTTTCGGCCCTGACCGCGGTCGTGGTGGCCAATGGCCGGGCCGAAGCACTGGAGGCGGCCGACCGCGCCGCCGCGCGCGCCGACGCCAAGGCCCGCTTTTCCAAGTTCATGGGAGCCACGCCCCAGCCATGAACCGGTCCCTCGTCTGGGGGACCACACTGATCGTTCTGCTTGGGATCGCCGCCCTGGCGGGCAGGGCGTCCCAGGCTCCTATCCAGGCTCAAGCGGCGGCGCCGTCGCGCATGATCGAGAGCGAGCTCGCGCGCTGCCGAACGGCCGGGCAGGACGATGAGGCCTGCCGTGCGGCTTGGGCCGCGGCCCGGGAGCACTTCTTCGGCCGGCCGGCGTCATGAGCGACACCGGCGTCATCGACCGGATGCTGGACGTCTACACCCAGCATGTCGACAGCGGTTTTGGCCTGCTCGGCGGCGAGGTCGCGTTCCTCTCCACCACCCTGGTCGCCATCGACATGACCCTGGCGGCGCTGTTCTGGGCCTGGGCCCAGGACGACGTCACCGCGCGCCTGGTCAAGAAGACGCTCTATGTCGGCTTCTTCGCCTTCCTGATCGGCAACTTCCACGCGCTGAGCCTGATTGTGCTCAAGAGCTTCTCGGGCCTTGGCCTGAAGGCCTCGGGCGCGGGGATTTCGGCGGACGACTTCCTACGGCCCGGAAAATTGGCGGCGCTCGGGATCTCCTCGTGCAAGCCGATCCTGCAGGCGGCCAGCGAGCTGGGCGGCTTTCCCGGCTTCTTCGAGAACATCGTCCAGATCGTGATCCTGCTGGCCGTGGCCCTGCTGGTCATCGTCGCCTTCTTCGTGATCGCGGTGCAGATCTTCGTGGTCCTGATCGAGTTCAAGCTGGCCACCCTGGCCGGGTTCGTCCTCGTGCCGTTTGGCCTGTTCGGCCGCACCGCCTTTCTGGCCGAACGCGTCCTGGGCGCGGTCATCGCCTCGGGGGTCAAGGTTATGGTCCTGGCGGTGATCGTCGGGATCGGCTCGAGCCTCTTCTCCGAATTCAACAGCGCTTCGGCCGGCCAGCCGACCCTCGAGGAGGTCCTGGCCATGGCCCTGGCGGCCTTGACCCTGCTGGGCCTGTCGATCTTCGGGCCGGGCATCGCCTCGGGCCTGGTCTCGGGCGCGCCGCAACTGGGCGCCGGCGCGGCGGTGGGAACGGGCCTGACCGTGGCGGGCATGGCCATGGTCGGGGTCGGCGCGGCGCAGATGGTCGCGCGCGGCGGAGCCGGCCTGGCGTCGACGGCGTCGGCCGGCGGGGCTATGGGGCCGCGTCCCGGACCCGACGCGCCGGCGCCGACCGGCGGGGGACCTGGCCCAGGCCCTGGCTCGGGCGGCGCTGGGGAACAACGCGGCGGCTCGGCGTCTGGCGGTTCCAAGCCGTCGGGCGACGGCGATCCTGGCCCCGGCGCGCCGCCGGCGAACGCCGCCGCGGGGCAGGGCGGCGAGGCGCCCGACTGGGCGCGCGACCTCAAGCAGCAGCAGGCCCTGGCGCACGGGGCGAGCCTGGCCGCCCACGGCCTGGCCAGCGGTGACGACCACAGCGGCGGCGCAAGTCCTTCTCTCTCGGAGCAAAGCTGATGAACCCGTTCAAGGGTCCCTCGCGCCTGGGCGCGACACCCGTTCCTGAAACCCCCTACCAGCGCGCCGGCCAGGCCTGGGACCAGCGTATCGGTTCGGCCAGGGTCCAGGCGGCCAACTGGCGGCTTGTGGCCCTGGGCCTCCTGGCCAGCAACATGGTCCAGTCCGGCGGCATGATTTGGCAAGCCGCGCGCGGCACCGTTATCCCCTGGGTCGTGGAGGTCGACCGTCTGGGCCAGACCCTGGCGGTAGGCCCGGCCGTGCGAGGCTATCGCCCGCCCGACCCGGTGATCGCCTGGGCCCTGTCGCGGTTCGTCGAGAACACCCGCGCCTTGCCGGCCGACCCGGTGGTGCTGGGCCAGAACTGGCGGCGGGCCTACGACTTCGCCGACGCGGCGGGGGCGGCGGCGCTGTCGGACCATGCGCGCGGGGCCGATCCCTTCGCGCAGGTCGGCAAGGCCCAGGTCGCGGTCGACGTCACCAATGTGGTGCGCGCCTCGCCCGACAGCTTTCGCCTGGCCTGGGTCGAGCGGCGCTATGTCGACGGCCAGCTGGTCTCGACCCAGCGCTGGAGCGCGATCCTGACCCTGGTCATCGCCGCGCCGACCTCGCCCGACGCCTTCGTGAAAAATCCCTTCGGGATCTTCGTTCACGCCATCTCCTGGTCGCGGGAGTACGGCGCATGAGCCGGCCCTTCCTGATCGCCGCGCTTGTGGGCCTGATGGCGCCGGCGGCTGGCCAGGCGTGGCCGAGCGCCAGGCGGGCCGAGCCGCCGCAGGCGTTGGCGGCCGTCGAGTTCCTGTTTTCCGAAGGCGGCGTCTATGACCTGGTGGCCGCGCCGGGCCACGTCACCGACATCGTGCTGGAGCCGGGCGAGGCCCTGGTCGAGACCAATCCGATCGCCGCCGGCGACACCGTGCGCTGGGTGATCGGCGACACCGCCAGCGGCGAGGGCGAGACGCGTCGCGTCCATGTCCTGGTCAAGCCCGTGCAACCCGACCTGACATCCAACCTGATCATCAACACCAGCCGGCGCAGCTATCACCTGCGGATGCGCGCCTCGGCTCGGGCCTACCTGTCCCAGGTCGCTTGGCGCTACCCGCCGGCTGCGATGTCGAAGGCTGCGGCTGAGCCCGTCGTCGTGCTCGCGCCGCCAGTCGCGACGGCGCCCGTCCGTCTCAACTTCGACTACCGTCTCAAAGGGCGGGCGCGCTGGCGGCCGGCGCGAGTGTTCGACGACGGCGCGCGGACCTATGTCGAGTTTGGTCCAGGGGCGGCGCTGACCGACCTGCCGCCGCTCTACGTCCTGGGCGCCGATGGCAAGACCGCCGAGCTGGTCAACTACCGCGTCGACGGGCGCCGGCTGGTCGTCGATCGCTTGTTCGACCATGCCGAGCTTCGCTTTGGGCTCAAGCGGTGGGAACGCCGCGTCCGCATCGAACGCGGCGTTGGCGACCAGGAGGCCGGCCGATGACCCAGGCCGTGGATCAGGAGCAGCAGGCCATCGCCAAGACCCTTCGGCTGCGCGGACCGGCCAAGCCTGTGGCGCAGGTCTCGCGCAAGGCGCTCATGGTGACGGGCGGCCTTCTCGCGATCGGCCTGTCGGGCGCCTTGGTCTGGTCGCTGCGCGAGCGCGACAAGCCGGCGCCGCCGCCGGTCTTGCAGGCCGCGGCCCCGCCGGAGGCGGTGACGGGCCTGCCACGCGACTACCTTCAGCGTCGCCAGGCCCCGGTGCTGGGGCCGCCGCTGCCCGGCGATCTCGGGCGACCCATGCTCAGCGCCCAGCGTACGCGGGGCCTTGAGCGGTCGGCATTGTCGCCGAGCGTGACACCCGCCCTGGAGCCGACGCCGGCGCTCCCGCGACCGGCGCGGCGCCCGGCGCTCGTCGACCCTGTCGTCCAGGCCGCGGATGGCGCGCGTGCGTCAGGCCTATTCGCCGCGGCGGCCGTTCGTCGCGCCGAACCGGTCTTGCCGGCCCCGACCGCCGGGAGCGCGGCGCCCGACGAGCGCGCCACCAGCCCCGAGCGCCTTCAGGCGCCGGCCTCGCCCTATCTTCTGCAGGCCGGCTCGATCATTCCCGCCGCCTTGGTGACGGGCCTGCGGTCCGACGCGGCCGGCCTCGCGATCGCCCAGGTCAGCCAGGACGTCTACGACAGCCTGGGCCGCCACCTACTTCTGATCCCGGCGGGCGCAAAGCTAATCGGCCAGTATGAGGCGACCACCCATGTCGGCCAGAGCCGTCTGTCGGTGGCCTGGACGCGCCTGATCCTGCCGACGGGCCGCTCCATCATCCTCGACAAGCTGCCGGCGGCGGACGCCCAGGGCATGGCCGGGTTGGCCGACGGTGTCGATCGGCACGGCAAGGCGGTGCTCGCCGCCGCCGCGCTCAGCACGGTCTTGGCGATCGGCGCGGAAGCTGGCCAGTCAAGCGGGGGCGATGACCTGGAGCGGGCGATCCGCCGCGGCGCCGGCCAGTCGATCAGCGACGTCGGGCAACAGGCGGTGGGGCGGAGCCTGGCCTTGACGCCGACCCTGACCATCCGACCCGGCGCGCCGCTGCGGGTGTTGCTGACGCGCGATCTGGTCCTCGAACCCTATGATAGGGAGTCCGGCCAATGACCCGGTTGAAGCTGGGGCCGATCGAGGACGACACCCCGGTGAAGGTCACGGTGGAGCTGCCCGCGGCCATGCACCGCGACCTGCTCGAATATGGCAAGCAACTGGCGGCCGAGACCAATTCCAAGGTCGCCGAGCCTGGAAAGCTGATCGTGCCCATGGTCGGGCGGTTCATGGAATCGGATCGGGGTTTCACGCGCGGCCGCAAATCCCGCAAAGCCTGACCAAGCAGCGCCACCTCGCGCGTTCGAACCGCGTTGGGAGGATCAGGCTCGGCGCGCCGATACCGATTGAACCGGATGCTGGCCGCGCGCCACCTTGTTCTCCATGACCCGGCAAAGCTCAGATCCGACCAAGGCCAAGCGCCGGCTCCTCGACGGCTACCTGGTCGTCGCCGCCCAGGCCGGCGACCGCCAGGCGGCGGACCTGCTGGCGCGTCGGTATCACCGGCGGCTCATCGCCCATGCCTGGCGGCTGACCGGCGACATGGAACTCGCCAGGGACGTGGTCCAGTCCAGCTGGATGGACATCGCCCGAGGCCTGCCAGGCCTGAAGGACGAGGCGGCCTTTCCGGCCTGGGCCTATCAGATCGTCTCGCGCCGATGCGCCAGGAACATCCGCGGCCTGCAAGGCGATCGCGCCCTGGCCGGCGCCTTGAGAGAGGTCGCCCAAGAGGGGCCGACAGAGCCGCCGGAGATCGCCACGCCGCGCCTGCAAGCCGCCGTCAGGGCGCTGCCCGGACCCCTACGCGCGGCGCTGGCGCTGTTTTATTTCGACGACCTGAGCGTGGCGGAGATCGCCGTCGCGCTCGAGATCCCGGCGGGCACCGTCAAGACCCGCCTCATGCACGCTCGGCGCGCCTTGCGCGCCGTGTTGGAAGGAGACCACCATGTCTGACATCACCAAGGCCTTGCAGGACGAGGAAGACGCCCTGCTGCGCAGCATCGACGAGGATCCGGGCGCCATGGACCAGATCTCGGCCGCGATCACCGCCCGCTCCGGGGGGCTCGCCGTGATCCTCCTGATCGTCCAAACCGTTCTCTTCCTGGCCGGGGCGGGGGCGGCGTGGAAGTTCTTCAGCGCCGGCGATGTGCTCTCGGCGTTGCACTGGGGCCTGCCGGCCGCCGTCCTGCTGATCATGTCGCTGATGCTCAAGCTGGCGCTGTGGCCGGCGATGACCGCGCAGCGTCAACTACAGGTCCTCAAGCGGATCGAACTGCAGGTCCGCGCCGGACGCGCTTGAGGATGCTCGCCCCGTGTCGCCGGCCCTGGCCGGAGTCGCGGGGCGGCGCACCGATCAAGGTGGCGGGCAAAGCGCCCGACGGGCGGCTAGGGCCGGCTCGAACCGGGCAGCCGCCGCACCAGCCCGGCCATGGTCGAGCCCTGGACGACGACGGAAAACAGCACCACGACATAGGTGGTGGCCACGATCAGGTCCTTCATCGGGCCGCCCGGCAACGAGAGGGCCAGGGCGATCGAGATGCCGCCGCGCAAGGCGCCCCAGGTCAGGATCGGCACGCTGAGGCGCAAGGGCAGGCGACGACGCCAGAGCGCCAGGATCGGCGCGGTCGAGAGCAGCCGCGCTAGCAGGATCATCGGCACGGCCAGCACGCCGGCCAGCAGCAGGCCGGGGCTCCAGGACAGCGCCACGCCCTCCAGGCCGATCAGCAGGAACAGGGCGGCGTTGAGGATGTCGTCGATCAAGGACCAGAACTTCAGCAGGTAGTCCTTGGTGGTGTCGCTCATCGCCAGCGCTACCCCATGATTGCCGATCAGGAGCCCCGCCACGGCCATGGCCACAGGGCCGCTGACGTGCAGCGGGCGCGCCAGGGCGTAGCCGCCCATGACCACGGCCAGGCTGATCATCACCTCGACATTGTAGTTGTCGATCGAGCGCATGGCCCGGAACGCGACATAGCCGACCACCAGGCCCAGCAGGACGCCGCCGCCGGCTTCGTGCGCGAACAATAGCGCCGCATGGCCCAGGGTCAGCGGCGCGTGGCTGGTGGCGGCGGCCAGCAAGATGCTGAACACCACCACGCCCACCCCGTCGTTGAACAGGCTCTCGCCGCCGACTGTGGCCTCCAGCAGCTTGGGAACCTTGGCGGCCTTGAGGATGCCCAGCACCGCCACCGGGTCGGTCGGGCTGATCAGGGCGCCGAAGACCAGGCACCAGGCCAGCGGCGCGTCCAGGCCCACCAGCAGGCTCACCGCCTTGAAGCCGGCGGCGATCAGCACCGTGGAGAGCACCACCCCCACCGTGCTCAGGGCCAGGATCGGCCCGCGTCCGGCGCGCACCTGCTCGAGGCTGACGTGCAAGGCTCCGGCGAACAGCAGGAACGAGAGCATGCCGTCCATCAACGCCGTCTGAAAATCGACCGTGCCCAAGAACTCGCGCACGTGCCCCGACAGATCCCGGCCCGGCGAGATGCGATCGGCCGCCACCACCACGATCGAGGCGAGAGCCCCCATCACCGTCAAGGCGATGGAGGGCGCCAGGCGGAAGAAACGGTGGTTGAGATAGCCGAGGAGGGCGACCAGGACGATGACGATCGCCGCGGCGTCGAACGCCGAGAGGGAAGGCATGACGAAACTCCGTGGCCGCGCGGTTAAGTCCGCCAGGGGAGCGGCCAGGTCAAGCCGAAGCGATCGCGGCGGCTGAGCAAGCCCTGTGGAGCCTTGACGCCATTTGGGGGCGACCGCGGCGGCGGCGATGGCGAAGGTGCAAGAACTGGATCGGGGGCGAGCGCAGCCGCCGAACCGAGCTCCAGTCGAAGGCGCGGACGGCCGGCTCCTTATTCGCCGTCCGAGATGCCGCCCAAGCGCCTCGAGGCGACGGCGCCCCCTTGTTGGCGCGACGCCTAGTCCTCCGCGCCGGGCCCCGCCTCGGCCATCGACAGCATCAGGGACAGAAGGCGGCGGCGTTTGCTCGCGGGCAGGCTTGTGAAGGCGCTGGCGACCGCCACCGCCTCGGGCAGGGCGACAAAGCGCTCCAGCCGCTGCAGATCCGCGGACTCAGGCTGATCGCGCCGTGGGAGGCCTTCGAGGAAAAAGCCGATGGGCGTCTCCAGCGCCTGAGCCGCCAGGTGCAGGCTGACGGCTGAAATGCGGTTGGCCCCGCTTTCGTATTTCTGGAGCTGCTGGAAGGTCACGCCCAGGCGCTTGGCAAGGTCGGCTTGGGTCAGCCTCAGGTGTCGGCGGCGCGCCCGTAGCCGGCTGCCGATCGCCTGGTCGAGGGCGTTGACCTTCGCTTGCGGCACGGCCTTAACGTCGCGGGAGGGACGAGCGGGACCGCCGCGCCGTTCCGGCGGTCACCATCGGCGGGCGGCGCGCTCTAGGACGGGCGCATGCACGCCGTCGTCGAACAGTTGGGCGCAGAGGTCCAGCGCGCCTTGATAGGCCTTGGCGAGTTCGGGGCTGCGCGCCATGACCGCGCCGCGATAGCACACGACGTATTCTTGGCCGGCGGGTGTGATCTCGATCGCCGCTGCGTCTTCCATCGAACCAACCACGTCCTGGGACTCACTTGACGCTCACGCGGGCGTCTTAGCCGGTCCGAACGCCGTTCACTGTAAACGATTGTGACAATAGGCGACGCTGGACCGCCCGCGCCGAAGGCTTGCCCCGACCGTCAGGCGTCGGCGAAGTCGCTCTCGCGATCGGCGGCGGCGGGCGCGCAGGGCCTGCACAGGCGCAGGACGATCACGCCCAGCAAGGCCGAGGCCAGCGACCCGGCCAGAACCCCGATCTTGGTCTCGTCGATCAGCCTTGGGTCGCCGAAAGCCAGATTGCCGATGAACAGGCTCATGGTGAAGCCGATGCCGCAGAGGACGGCCACGCCATAGAGCTGGGCCGCCGAGGCGTCGCGCGGCATGTCGGCCCAGCCCAGCCGAACGATGGCCATCGCGGTCAGGAAGACCCCCACCTGCTTGCCGATGAACAGCCCCAGCGCCACGCCCATGGGAACCGGGTCCAAGATGGCCGAGGCGGGAATCCCGGCGAAGGACAGGCCCGCGTTGGCGAAGCCGAACAACGGCACGATCAGGAAGGCGACGGGCTTGTGCAGGGCGTGCTCGAGCCGGTGCAGCGGCGAGGTCGCATCGTCCGGACAGGCCGGGCTCTTGCGCAACGGGATCAGCATGGCCAGGGCGACGCCGGACAAGGTGGCGTGTACGCCCGACTCCAGGACCAGCCACCAAAGGGCCAGGCCGCCCAACAGGTAAGGCCACAGCGTCATCACCCTCAGCCGGTTGAGGGCCGCCAGCACCAGCAGCATGCCCGCCGCGCCGGCCAGATAGGCCAGGTGTAGTTGAGCGGTATAGAAGAGGGCGATGATCACGATGGCGGCCAGGTCGTCCATGATCGCGATGGCGGTCAGGAAGATCTTCAGCGAGGCCGGCACGCGCGGGCCCAGGAGCGCCAGCACCCCCAGGGCGAAGGCGATGTCGGTGGCCGAGGGGATCGCCCAGCCGTCGCGGCCGGTCGGCGAACCGGCGTTGAAAGCCAGGTAGATCAGGGCCGGGACGGCCACCCCGCCGAGCGCGGCCAGGCCGGGCAGGATGACGCGCGAGGGCTTGGAGAGCTGCCCGTCGAGCACCTCGCGCTTGATCTCCAGGCCGACCAGCAGAAAGAACACCGCCATCAGGCCGTCGTTGATCCAGTGCTGGGTGCTTTCGCGCAGATGGAAGCCGCCGATCGCGAAGCCGAACTCCGCCTTCAGGGCCGCGAAATAGGGACCCGCCAGCGGGGAGTTGGCCACCACCAGCGCCAGGGCCGCGGCCGCCATCAGCACGTAGCCGCCGGAGGCCTCGTGATGCAGGAAGTCGCGCAGCGCCGAGAGCGGACGGGACCGGGCTTTGGCGAGCGTCATGCAAATCTCATCTGGCTACAGTCGACAGGGGCGAAGGCTTAAGGGACGGCTTTGGCCTCGGGGTCAACGCCATCATGAATTTCGTGGGCGGCAAGCCAGGGCGCTTTCTTGCTTGGCGAGGCTTCCTTGAGTTTGGCGGGCGCCATTCGGACTCTAGGGCCTTCCGGCGGGGGCAGGGACGCGCGGCGCCTTTTCGACGAGGCGGGTCACCCCTCGTCCTGGCCCGCATCCGCGACGGTTGCGCCCGGAGCGGGGCCGGCCCTGTATCCAGCGAGTTCGGCCGAGACAAAGGGGGTGTTGGCCTCCCGCAATTGGGCGGCCGCCTCGTCGTAGAGGAACGGCAAGAAGGCGTAGCGCTCACCCCGGGTCACCGGGCGCGCCTCGTGGAGCAGGGAGCAGGAAAAGACCACCGCGCCGCCGGTCGGCGCGCGATAGGTCCTGGAGCCGTATTCGGGAAACGCCAGGTCGCCCCCGTCATAGGCCTCGGCGTTGAGATTGATCGTCACGGCGAAGCGCCGATGCGCCGTGCCCTTGGTGGTGTTGTCGCGATGGGCCCGGAAGAATCCGGCGTCGAGCGCGTCGTAGCGGGCGACCAGATAGCGCTCCATGCGCGTCGGCGTGAAGGCAAAGGCGCGCGCGATCTGTGGCGTGAGGCGCCGGATAACCCTCACGCGAATCTGCTCGCGCAACGCCTCGTCCTCGATCACATGGTCCGATCGCCGCTTGTGGCTCGGGTCGTGGACCTCCACCGTCCGTCCATCGACGTCGCGCATGAAGCCCGAGGGCGCGCCGCCGCCCGCGTGGTACGCCTCGATCAGCCGCGCGCAGAACGCCGGCTCGAACACGCGCGGTACAATCAGCACCGGCGCATGCAGCGCCACGCCCGCATGATCGTCGACCGGCGGCAAACCCTGGAGGTCGGCGAACAACTGGTCGGTGGCCTCGACCGGTGCGGTGGCCAGCACCCGCATGGCCGGATCCAGCAGGATCCAGCCGCAGGCCTCCCGATCTTCCGCTAGGTCCATCCCATAGAGCCGGGACACGGCGCGGTCGGCGTCCAGGAACCATCGAACGCCGGGAAAGGAATCCTGGGCGCGCGCGCAGGCCTCGACCCCGCGCAGCACGCCGAAGAAGGCGATCTTGTCGTCGTCGAACAGCCGCCGGGCCGCGCCGACCGCCCGCCCCATGGCCGCGGCGAGCGGCCCGTCCTGGCTCGGAAAGAACCCGAGCAGCAAGTAGCGCCCCGCGGCGGTGTCGAACGCGTAGGTGGGGTTGGACGGCGTCCTGGCCTTGAAGGCGGGGGCCGCATCGCCTGTCTGCAACGCCATGCCGTAATCATCCTCTTCTCTCGCGGCTGGGCGCCCGAAACAAGACGACGCCCTGGCCGGACCAGAAGCGCTCGAACACAGGCACGGTCGGGGGCGGGGGGCAGGGCTGGGGACGCCTGTGGTCGCCTGGATGCCCGGCTTGGCTCGTGACCGGCCATCCGGACTTGGTTCTTCAGCCGCCGCCGGATTGAGCGCGCATCGCCATGAAAATGATCGTCGAGCAGCTCCCGACGGTCAACAGCAGGACGGCCCACAGCACGACACGCAGCGTCAGATCGCCAAGCTTGGTCCACATCAGCGCGGGTCCGTTTCATCGGCGCGGTTCTCAGGCGCTTCGTCGTCGGGCTCGGCCTGGGCCGCGTCGCCCGAGGCGCCAGGACCGAAGATGCGTTGGAACGTCTCGATCACGGAGACGAAGACGATCCCTAGTACGGCGATCGCGATGACGATCACCACCGCCAGGGCGGGCGCGACGACTTGAAGCCAGTGCATGCGCTGTTACCTGGGCCGCCCGGGCGCCGACGAAATCCGTCGCGCGCCCGGGGACGACCCTCTACTGAGGAGCCAGATCGATGACGACCGTGCCGGCGTTGCGGTTGCGCGCCCAGGCCTGTTCGTTGGCGCCGCCGTCGATCGGCTTTTCCTTACCGTAGGACACCGTCGCGATGCGGCCGCCCGAGACGCCTTGGGCGACCAGGAATTCCCGGGCCGCGGCCGCACGCCGTGCGCCGAGGGCGAAATTGTATTCGCGCGTGCCGCGCTCGTCGCAGTTTCCGGCCACCATGACCCGCACGCCAGGGTGCTGGTTGAGCCATTGGGCCTGGGCGGCGAGGGTGTCGCGCGCCTCGGCCGAAAGGTCATGGCTGTCGAGCGCGAAGAACACCCGGTCGCCCGCATTGGCGGCCAGGTCCTGCTGCAGGCTGCGCGCCTCGGGCGACTGCTCCAGGCCCGGCATTTGGTTGCCGGGCTCGCCGCCCTGCTGGGCCAGCGGCGGCGTCGCGGGCGTCGGCGCGGGCTTTGGCTTGGAGGCGCAGCCCGAGAGGGCGATGGCGAACACCAGGGTCACGAGGGCCGGCGTTAGGACTTGCTTTTGCATCGGGTTCCACACTGTAAATCGCACAGCGAGATGCGGCGCTCAGCGGCGGACCGGCAAGCATAAGAACCTTATAAGGTTCACGCGCGGGGCCATAAGGGGCGCATAATTGAAGCGCGCGAGGCCTGGCCCCATGGTGGAGCGTCCGCCTCCCCCCGGCGGCGCGCATCGGTCCCGTTGGCTGGCCCGCGCCCATCCCCTGGGCGAGGCTGCAAGGCGGCTGGCCGGCGGGACCGATGCGACAGTGCCTTCGTGGATGATGATGACCGCGTTTTTCGATCCACGATCCCTGAAGTGGCCCGACGCTGTGCCAAGGCCGCGCAGCCCCCAGGGCCTTTGGCGCTACGCCGCGGCCTTCGGGATCATCGGCGCGGCCACCCTGGTCTCCGAAGCCCTCTACCGGGTCTTCGACACCACGCGGCTTTCGATGGTCTTCCTGGCCGGCATCCTGGTCACCGCCGTGACCCTGGGCGCCAACCCCGCCTATTTCGCCGCCGCGATCGCCTTCTTCATCTACAACTTCTACCTGGTCGAGCCGCGCTTCACGTTCCAGCTCGTGTCGGCCGAGGACGTCATCGTGCTGATCGTCTTCCTCGGCGTGGCGATGTTGACCGGGGGACTGGCGGGCCGCATTCGCGACGAGGCCGAACGCAGCAAGGCGCGCGCCCATACGACCGGAGCCCTGTTCGAGGCCAGTCGGGAACTGTCGGCGGCCGGAGAGGAAGACGCCATCCGGGGGCGGATCGTCCGGCGCATCGCCGACGCGGCGCGGGGGCAAGCCATCCTCTGGGACGCCGGCCGGGTCTGGTGCGCGCCGGAGGGCGATGAGGCCGCCCCCGAACTCATCGCCGAGATCGCCGGCCTGGCCGTCGCGCCGCCGTCCGCGGACGCCTGGACGCTGTGGGACGGCGTCTGGCGGGCAAGGCCCTTGAGCGCCGACGGCGCCTTGCTGGGCGTTGCGGCCTGGTGCGGCCCGTCAGGCGTGGGCGAGGACGACCGGCTGATCGATATTCTGGTCGATCTTGGCGCCGCGGCGGTGATGCGCGCGCGCCTGGGCGCGGCTCGCTCCGAAATCCAGGCCTCGGCGCGAACCGAGCAACTGCGAAATGCCCTGTTGTCGTCGATTTCCCACGACCTGCGCACCCCTTTGGCGGCGATCCTGGCCTCGGCCAGCAGCCTGAAGGATTTTGGCGAGCGGTTTTCGCCGGACGTCCGCGCCGACCTTGTCACCACCATTCAGGAGGAAGCCGAGCGGCTCAACCGTTTCGTCGGCAACCTGCTGAGCATGACCAAGCTGGAGTCCGGGGCCTTGGAGCTTGATCGCCAGACCTTCGACGTCGTCGAGGTTCTCAATCGCGTCGTGGCGCGTTTCGATCGTCCAGAACGTCCGGTCCATCGTGATTTCCCCGAGCATGCGCTGATGATCGGCGGCGATCCGATCTTGCTGGAACAGGCGCTGGGCAACGTCCTGGACAACGCCGCTCGCTACGGCCGTGTCCAGGCGCCGATCGTCGTTCGCGCCTCGCTGGTCGCCAGCGCCGTCCTGATCGAGATCGAAGACCATGGGCCGGGCGTTCCTTCCGAGGACCTGGATCGCATTTTCGAGAAGTTCTTCCGCTCACCGGGCACGGCGGCCGTGCAAGGCACGGGGCTTGGCCTGTCGATCGCCAAGGGACTGGTGGAGGCGATGGACGGCTCCATCGCCGCCACGTCCCGTCCGGACGGCGAGTCCGGTCTGGTGGTTGGCCTTCTCCTGGCCGGGAGCGCGCTTGATGCAGTCTAGCCTGGGCCAGATCCTCCTCGTTGATGATGAGCCCCAGCTCGTCCGCGCCCTGACGCCCGCGCTCGGGGCGGCGGGCTATGAGGTCTCGGTGGCCGATAGCGGTCAGGCCGCTCTGGCCCACCTCGCCAGCGAAGGCTGCGACGGCGTCATCCTCGACCTTGGCCTGCCCGACCTCGACGGAAAGGCGGTGATCGCGCGCATCCGCGAATGGTCCGAAGTCCCCATCGTCGTGCTGTCGGCTCGCGACATCGAACAGGAAAAGATCGCCGCCCTGGACCTGGGCGCCGACGACTTCGTCAACAAGCCGTTCGCGGTCGGCGAACTTCTGGCTCGCCTGCGAGCCGCCATGCGGGGGCGCGAGCGCAGGTTCTCGGCGCGCGCCCGGTTCAAGGCCGGCGATCTCGAGATCAACTTCGCCGACCGCCGCGTCTTCCTGCAGGGCGATGAGGTGCGCCTGACGCCTCGGGAATACGACTTGCTCCGGGCCCTGGCGCGGTATGCCGGCCGGGTGGTGACGCACCGTCAGCTGATGGCCGCCGTCTGGGGGCCGACGGCCCAGATCGACGCCCAGTTCGTGCGGGTGCTAGTCGGCCAGGTACGCCAGAAGATCGAGGAAGAGCCCGCCGCCCCCCGGATCCTCTTGACCGAGGCGGGCCTGGGCTACCGGTTGATCGCCGAGGATGAGGCTTAGTCCATGGGAAGATCACCAGAAATCGATCGAAGCCTGGGCTTTGGAGAGACCGCCCTCATCATCGGTATCGCCGGGGCCGGCCTGTTGGTTGTGGGCGCCGCCCATCTGGTCAGCGCCGCGATCACTGCGCTCTGGCCCGGAGCGTTGAAAACCGGCCCGATCCAGGCCGAGCCGACTTCTGCGGAGGACGGCCCGGTGGCGCCCCCGCCTGTTTAGGCTTCGTTCGGCTCGGCGATCCATCCACTTGCGGCAGGCGCCGGTGCACGCGATCGACGGTCCTTCACGACCAACGTGGCCTTGTCTGGTTTCCTACGTTGCCGGCCAAGCGCCGTTTTCCAGCGGCGCTGATCTCTAGGGCTGATCTTCTGGGAGGAGGACGATGCCTACGAGGGTCAACCCGCGTAGCGTCTGACGGTGAGCCTGCTAGGTTCCCTGGGTTTCCAGAGAGGGCGCGATGCGACGACTTTCGATACTATTTGGCGCCTGCGTTCTTCTGGCCGCCTGCGTTGCGCGACCTTCGGCCCGGGACCAGCTCTCGGGAAGTATCATTCTGGTCGTGATCGGCATCGTTGCGGTGCTGGCCGTCGCCGTCGCAATTTCGCGCCGTATGAGAAAAGACGCTGATCGAGACGAAGACTGAGCCGATGGCGGTAAAAGTCCGCCTCCCACCGACTGCAATGATCCGGTCCGGGTGGAACAGGTCCATCTTCGCGGCGCCGATCAGGCTTCGCCCCTATGGTTCGACCCGGGCCACGCCCTGGGCCCATTGGCCGCGACCCGCAGCCTTGGCATCCGCCTCGGCCTTGGCGTAGGCGCCCTTGCTGTAACGCCGATACTCGGTGGCCAGCCCCGACCGAATCAGCGCCGCATTGACGTCCGGGCTGGCGGTGGACCAGCACTTGCCGACGAACCGGCCATAGCGGTCGCGCTCGACGAACCGGCAGGCCACGCGGCTGCGGGTCAGGCGGATCAACTCATCCCGGGCCTCGTAGGCGAAGGGCTCGGCCGGGGTCTGGCCGCGCCGAACCTCGGGGGCGTCGACGCCGAAGAGCCGCACCCGTTCGGACCCGCAGCGCAGGGTGTCGCCGTCGTGAACGCTCGGCGCGGTGCAGGCGATGAGGGCGCTGGCCAGGGCGGCGGTGAAAGGCATTGGGCGGCTCTAGCCCGCTTCGGCCAGCCTGTGTAAGCGCGAAAATCAGGACCTGGGCTACGTCGTGAAGATCAAGGTCTGGGGCCTTCTCCTCTAACCGGCTGGACACGATCGGTGTTTCTGAGGCTTTGTTTTGTTGTGCGCTGGGCCTTGGGAGACGCTAGAGCGGCAAGCAGCGGTTATCTCTAAAACTTCGCTTTCGGCGTAATCCGCGCGCTTGCCTGCTGAGGTGACGCGCGCCGTTCGTTGGATCAGGCCGACGCGGCCGCCGGCAGGGTTTCGGGGCCGGAGGACGCGATGCCGGCCGACATCTGATCGAAAGCTCGCCGCGCCGCCTCGACATGCGGCAACTGCTCAAGAGTCCATTCGTGCAGCGCTCGGAAGGGCTGTTGCAAGGTGCGGCCCAGAGGCGTGATTTGGTATTGCACGGCGTGCAATTTGTCGCAAAGCCGAACCTGTCGATCAGCGTGCCCGACTTCCTGCTAGGGATTCTTGGCCTCTATTTGCAGACCAACGATGCGCCCCCCGGTCGCCTGAGCCCTGGAACCATGTCCTCTTCGAGCGCATCCGCGACAAATGCCGGCTGATCCTCGATATCGACACGAGAACGGAATATTCGCGCCGCCGGCCCATTTCGTCCTGGGCCAACGCCAGGTCGGACTAGTCGCCACGTGTCGGCTGGCGTTGCCTATCCTGGATCGACACGGTCGGTCGCCATGAAGCCTGGCGGGGACCGGACGTCCGAGTCCTGTTTAACGCGGGGTGGGTTCGGGCGGCCCGGACACGATCTTTTCGCTGTGGCTCACCGGCAGGCGCAGGAACACATTGCCCGCGGCGGTGGGCGGGGGCAGGGCGCCGGCGCGGATGTTCACCTGCAGCGCGGGTAGGATCAGGGTCGGGGCGGACAGGGTGGCGTCGCGCGCCTGGCGCATGGCCACGAATTCCGCCTCAAGGGCCTCGCCGCCGACATGGATGTTCTTCGCCCGCTGCTCGCCCACCGTGGTCTCCCAGCGATAGTCGGCGCGGCCCTGTGGCAGGTAGTCGTGGCCCACAAAAATCCGCGTTTGCGGCGGCAGGGCCAGGACCTTCTGGATCGAGCGGAAGAGCGTGCGCGCGTCGCCGCCGGGGAAGTCGGCGCGGGCGGTGCCGTAGTCGGGCATGAACAGCGTGTCGCCGACGAAGGCCGCGTCGCCGATCAGATAGGTCAGGCAGGCAGGCGTATGGCCCGGCGTGTGCAGGGCGCCGATGGACAGCCGGCCCAGCGGCAGGTCGTCGCCTTCGTTCATCAGCACGTCGAACACCGCGCCGTCGGCGGCGACCTCGGCTTCGAACACCGGAATGAAAGTCTTCTGGACCTCGACGATGTGGGCGCCGATGACGATCTTCGCCCCCGTCTTGCCGCGAATATAGTCGGCCGCCGACAGGTGGTCGGCATGGGCGTGGGTCTCCAACACATAGGCCAGAGTCAGGTCCTGGGCCGTCACGGCGGTCAGCAGGGCGTCGGCCGACTGGGTGGAGAGCCGCGCGGCCTTGGGTTCGAAGTCCAGAACCGGATCGATGATGGCGGCCGATCCGGTGGCCGGATCGCTGACCAGATAGCTGGCCGTGAAGGTGGCTGGATCGAAAAACGCTTGAACCCTGGGCTGCATGACTGGACTCTCCGTATGAGCAGGTTCTCATATAAGGACTTGCTAAATTAGAACAAGCGAATATATGGCGTTCATGTTCGATCTCTCGCGTTTCGATGTCAGCCAGTTCGAGGCCAGCGCCGCGCAGGCCGCCAAGCTCCTGCGCGCCCTGGCCAACGAACGCCGGCTGATGATCCTGTGCCAGCTCGCCGAAGGCGAACGGTCGGTGGGGCAGATCCAGCCCTTGGTCGGCCTGTCGCAATCGGCGCTCTCGCAGCACCTGGCGGTGTTGCGCGAGGAGGGAGTCGTGGCCGCGCGCCGCGAAGCCCAGACAGTGTGGTACCGGATCGCCGATCCGGCCGCCCTCAAGGTGGTCGGTACGCTCGCGGAGATCTTCTGCCCTCCAGCGGAGAACGCCGCCCATGACCACGATCCCGAAACTTCTGAGGCCTGAAGACGCCGCCAAGCGGCTGGCCGAAGGCCGCGCCGTCCTGATCGACATCCGCGAGCCCGACGAGTTCGCCCGGCGGCGCGCCAAGGGCGCGCTGTCGCGTCCGCTGTCGACACTCGACACCAAGGGGCTGGCTCTGTCGGATGCGCGCGCGGTGATCTTCACCTGCCGCTCGGGTCTGCGCACCGCCGCCAATGGCGAGCGCCTGGCCCTGGCCTGCGGGACGCAGGCCTTCGTCCTGGATGGGGGCCTGGACGCGTGGGACGGCGCCGGCCTGCCGGTCGAGATCGACGCCAAGGCGCCGTTGGAGATCATGCGCCAGGTGCAGATCGGCGCCGGACTGCTGGTGCTGCTGGGCCTGGGGCTGGGCTTGACCGTCACGCCGCTGTTCTTCGGGATCGCCGGGTTCGTCGGCCTGGGCCTGACCTTGGCGGGCGTCACCGGCTTTTGCGGCATGGCGCGCCTGCTGGCCCTGGCGCCCTGGAACCGCCGCGCGGGGGCTTGAAGCCATGGACATGAGCCTGGTCGCGGCCCTGTCCAGCGGGGCGCTCGTCGCCCTGCTGCTGACCCTGTTCGGCGGCGGCGGCTCGGTGCTGGCCACGCCGCTGCTGCTCTATGCGGTGGGGGTCAAGGACCCTCACGTGGCCATCGGGACCTCGGCCGCGGCGGTGGCGGTCAATGCCGCCGCCAGCTTGGCCGCCCAAGCCAAGGCCGGCCGTGTCAAATGGCCCTGCGCCCTGACCTTCGGCGCGCCGGGCCTGATCGGTTCACTGGTCGGTGCGCATCTGGCCAAGGCGGTCGCGGGGAGCCACCTGCTGGCCGGCTTCGCCCTGGCCATGGCCGCGGTGGGCCTTTCGATGTTTCGGGCGCCGCGATCGCCAGGCGATCCGGATGTCCATATCGACCTGGCCAAGACCGCGCGGCTCGTCCCGGTCGGCGCGGTCACGGGGCTGGCGACCGGCTTCTTCGGCATTGGCGGCGGCTTCCTGATCGCACCGGGCCTGATGGCGGCCACCGGCATGACCCTGGCCAACGCCGCGGCTTCGTCGCTGGTGTCGGTCACCCTCTTCGGCGCGGCGACCAGCGTCAGCTACGCCGCCTCGGGCCTGGTGGACGGACGGTTGCTCTTGGCCCTGGTGGCCGGCGGGGCGGTCGGTGTGGCCGCGGGGGCAAGGCTGGCGCCGGGTCTAGCGCGCAAGGCGTTGCTGGCCAGGCGGGTCTTCGCCACGATGGTCATCGCCACGGCGAGTTATGTTCTCTGGCGGGCGGTGGCCGCCTGAGGCGCTGTCGCCCGGATGAAGCGCGCATGACGGCCACGGGTGCAGACCCGCCATGGATGAGAGAGCGAGGTCTGTAGCGTCGCGCGGGACTGCGCGAGCCCGCATCGGCGACGCTGACGCCAAGGTTGGGTCCAGGGGGCAACCGGAATCGCGGTCTGGTCGGCCGGACCGCTTCTCGGTCGGCCTGGCGGTCTTGCCGGCCGCTGGTCGGGCGCGCTCGCCGCCATCAGGCGGACGGTGCCCAATGAGCCGAGAGACGCCCTCACCGTGCTAGCCCTTGAGCCTGCAAGCCCGCGCCGGACTTGCGGGGAAAATCCGTGGAATGCGCAACTGTTCGATCACGGTCCGTTGACGGCCTTTCTCACGCCGGCCGAGAGGCCTTGATGGCGCGTGTCGTCATGCTCGCCCGACGCCGGGCCTCGCGTGCGGCGAAACACGTGAAGGCTCTCGTCAAGCCGCCCGGCGGCGTCCTTCGGGGTTTTCGGTTCGAGGCGCGCCGATTTGGGGCGCGCGCGCTGGCGGATCAGTTGGCGACGCCGCGCAGACCCGCCAGTTCCGAAACTTGGCGCTCGGGCATCACGACCTTCAGGTGCGGGAAGGGGATCTCCACGCCGGCTTCGTCGAAGGCCAGTTTGATGCGGCGATTATATTCGCGCCCGACGTTCCATTGTTGCAGCGGCTCGGTCTTGATCCTGGCCTTCAGCACCACGCCGCTGTCGGCCAGGCTGTCGACCCCGACCACTTCGATGGGGTCCAGGATCTTGTCGGCGAAGTCGGGATCCGATTTCAGGCGCGCCCCGACCCGCTTCATGATCGACAGCGCCGCGTCCAGGTCCGAGCCATAGGACACCTGCAGATCGAACACATAATAGGAGAAGCTCTTGGTCAGGTTATGCAGGACCTGGGCCTCGCTATAGGGAAAGACGTGCACGGTGCCGTCGAAGTCCCGCAGCCGGATGGTGCGCAGCGTCATCTGTTCGACCAGACCGCCGCTGTCGCCGATGCGGATGATGTCGCCGACCGAGACGATGTCCTCCACGATCAGGAAGATGCCGGTCAGGAAGTCCTTGACCAGGGTCTGGGCGCCAAAGCCCAAAGCCACGCCGACGACGCCGGCCCCGGCCAAAAGCGGTCCGATCTTCACGCCCAGTTCGCTCAGGGCCATCAGGACCGCCACGATGACGATGGCGCTCTGGGCCAGGCCGCGCAGCAGCGGCGCGAGCGTGGCCAATTGGGCGCGCCGACGCGGCTCGACCGCATGGTCGGCGAAGCCGTCCATGCCTCGCCCGATCGCCAGGCTGACCAGCTCGAAGACCGCCACCGTCGCGATCAGCAACAGCCCCAGGCGGACCGCGCCGGCCAGCATGCGCGCGCCGAGCGGCGTCGTGGTCCAGGCCAGCAGGTTGAAGCCCCAGATGTCGGCCACGACCAGGACCGCGGCGATCCCGGCAAGCGTCTGGACGATCCAGCCGGCCAGCCGCGCCAGGCGGTTGGCGCGGACGGTCATCTCCGCGTCGGCGGGACCGGGCAGGCGATGGGCGCCCAGCCTGGCGATGCGCCTGGCCAAACGTCCGGTCGCGATCGCCAGGCCGACAACGACCAAGGTCAGAACCAGATTGAGCGCCCAGGCCAGGGCGCTGAGCTGGGCGAAATGGGACAGCAGGCCGGTCAAGGCCGCCAGGATGCGTTCGCTGGCCGTCATCGGGAGCGGGTCTCCTTTTTGGGCGTCGGATGGGTCGGCCCGATCAGGCCGCCGCGAAGGCCCTGGACAGGGCCCGGCGCACGCGCGCCACCTGGTCGTCCGGCGCGCGCCAGCCCACCGTCTCGACCGCGGCATGGGCGGTCTCGTCCAGCAGCATCGAGCGGACGCCCCAATTGTCGTTCAGGGTCTGGGCCAGTTGCTCGGCGCTGCGTTGGCCGGTGGTTTGGCTGGCCAGCAGCGCCACGGTGGGGCCGGTGTGGGCGGTCACCGCCAAGGCAAGCCCCGCGGTGGTGAAGGGGCCGATGACGCTCACCTGCGCCTCGTCGAGGGCGGCCATCAGACGTGTTGCGCGATCCTCGTCGTCGCAAATCAGCAGAATGGTTTCGTTGATAGGATCGTCCATGTTCCCTCCAGCCGATTGTGGTCGAGATAGATCGTAGAACGATCTAATCGGGCGCGGAAACACGATGGCCTGACAATATTGTGAGGCTTTGGCCGGGAACCTTGGCGGTCAGAACGGGAAGAACATCGGGATCACGGCCAGGCCCACCGCCCAGGTGATCAGGTTGAGCGGCGCGCCGATCCGCACGAAATCCAGATAGCGGTAGCCCCCCATCTGGTAGACCAGCACGTTGGTCTGGTAGCCGAACGGCGTGGCGAAGGCGGCGCTGGCGGCCATCATCACCGCCACCAGGAAGGGGCGAGGACTGACGCCCAGGCTCTCGGCCAGCGCCACGGCGATCGGCGTCAAAAGCACCGCCACCGCGGCGTTGGAGAGGATCTCGGTCAGCAGCAAGGTGGCGCCGTAGATCAGGGCCAGGGCGTAGAGCGGCCCCAATTGCCGCAGCCATCCGACCAGCGCATCGGTGGCCAGGGCCGCCAGGCCGGTGACCTCCATCGACAAACCCACCACGACCATGCCGGCGATGAGCAACAGGATCTCGGGGCGTAGGCCCTTATAGGCGTTGTCGACACTGATCATGCCGGTGACCACCAGCAGCACGGCCCCGGCGAACGCGGCCGCGGCGATCGGCAGCAGGCCCAGGGCCGCCACCGTGACGACCAGGATGAAGACGCCCAGGGCCGCCCCGGCCCGCAGGGGATCGAAGGGCGCGTCGACCGGATAGAGGGCTGGATCTTCACCGGTGGGCGGATTGATCGCCACGGGCGGGGCGGGGGCGTCCTGTTCGTCGGGCGAGGGCGCGGCCGACAGCAGCCGGGGACCGAACACTACCATGTAGAGACCGCCGACGGCGGCGATGATCAAGGCGACGGGGGTGACCTCGAACAGGCTGAACGTGGGCTGGCCGGCGTTGCGGGCCATGTCGTTGACCAGGAGATTGGTCGAGGTGCCGATCAGCGTGCAGGCCCCGCCCAGGATCGTGGCGTAGGACAGCGGGATCAGGAACCGCTTGGGCGACAGGTTCATCGACCGGGCCACATCGCGCACCACCGGCGCGCCCAACACGACGATCGGCGTATTGTTCAAGAAGGCCGAGGCTAGGCCGCACAGCACGATCACCATCCACAAACCCGCCGCGCCCAGGCGGGCGCACAGGCGCGTGGCCCCCCGGATCACCAAGCCCAGCAGGCCCGACAGCTCCATGGCGTAGGCGATGACGAACAGCGAGGCCAAGGCCAAGATGGCAGGACTGGCGAAGGCGGCCTGCACCTCGACCGGGCGCACGGTCCGCGTCCCCAAGAGCACCGCCGCCCCCGCCAGGGCCACGACGTCCGACCGCAGCTTGCCGTGAATAAGCCCGGCCACGACCGCCGCCAGGACGGCCAGGGCGATGATTTGGCCCGGCGTCACGGCCTGCGCCCTCGGCTGGTGGCGGCGGCGTCAGGCGCAGACCGGAGCGAAGGCGATTGCAATCTGGACCTTGTCTTCTGCTAGGCTCAAGCCATGAGCGACAATAGACAGGGGTCTCCGGACCGCAAGTTCGCCCTGATCGCGCCGCTGGCCATCGGCGCGGCGGCGATCGTCGTGCTGGTCCTGGTGCTGACCCGCCCTGCGCCGGCGCCGCCCATCGTGGAGGCGCCGCCGCCGGTGGTCGCCGCGCCGCCGGCCAAGGCCGTTCCAGCCGCCGTGGCCTCGCGCGCTGATCTGATCGCGTCGGCGGCCAAGGCGGCCGACGCCTATGCTTCGGGCGCGCCCACTAGCGGCGGCGACCTTGTGGGGCGGCGATTTTCGGTACGCCTAGCGTTCGGTTGCGCCGGTCCCGTCGCCGATCCGGGTCCCGCCCAGGCCTATTACCAGGTCGACGCCAAGGCTTCGTCGCTGCGCCTGGTCGCCCGGCCCTCGATCTGGACGGACCTGCCGCTCGTTCGCGCCGCGCCCACGCCGGCGGGCATAGAGACCGTCGAAGGGTTCTGGATCCCGCGGCCTTGGCTGACGGGCGACCGGTGCTCCAAGCGGCGCGAGGTGGCGCCGCCCGCCACGCCCACGCCGGTGGAGCAGCCAAGCCTTGGGCTGGCGGTTCTGCATGGCCAGGACGCCGCGCGGACCGAGCGCCGAGGCCAGCGTCCTTATGAGCATGTCCTGAAGCTGCCGCCCGATGGCGCGGCGCAGGGCCGGGTGTTCGAGCTGGTGCTGGAGGGGCGGATCTCCGGCTTCGCCGACGGCGCGGCGGCCCACTGCTGGAGCGAGTCGGCCGAGCATCGGCCCGTCTGCCTCTATGCAGTGGATCTCGACCGTGTCGCCTTCGAGGACGCCGACGGAACGGTTCTGGCCGATTGGCCACGATAGGGCGGTCTGCGCTCTGCTTCAGGGCGACGGCGGGGCGGCGCGATGGGCCGCCTCGATGATTTCGGCCAAGATGTCGGCGCCCCGGCGAAGCTGACCCAGGTTGCGCCTTGAGATGGTCTCCAAGATGTCCGCGCCGCGTGGCCGCAGCTCCAACACCACCCGGCGCCGATCGGCGTCGTCGTCGCGCCGGGACACCAGGTCCCGTTCGATAAGGCGCGCCACCAGTTCAACGGCGCTGTGGTTCTTGATCAGCAGACTTTGGGCCAAGTCGCCGATCGAGATGGGATCGGGACCGGGATGGGCCTTGATGGTCAGGAGGGCCTGATGCTGTTGGCTGGTCAGGCCATAGGCCCGCGCGCCTTCTTCGCTGAACGCCAGGAACTGGCGGATGGCGCGGCGAAACTCTCCCAGGGCTTGATAGTCATCGGCGGTTAGGGGCCGGCCCTGATCGACATCGGCCTCGGCGTCGGGGGGGGAGGGCTGGTCAGGCGGTGTCACGGGCAAGGTCCTGGCGCGCGAACCACTCGCGTCGCTGCCGACTTTCTAGCACGCCGGTCGAGTCGCGGGAGAGGCGGGTTGGCGCGCTCCATTTGACATCGCATCGTGGCACGATATTTATAGGGCATGACTGATCGCACACCCCACCGCGACTCGGTCACGGGGGCGCCGATGCGAGCCTTCAGGGTCGGGTTCGCATCGGCGTTTCGGGGCAGAGGCCTGATGATCGCGCTGGTCGGGGCCGCTCTTATGGCGGCCGCGGGTGCTTGGGCCGGGTCCCGCCTTGGCCTGGACGAGCTGGAAATGCGACCGTCTCGCGGGCCGCATCTGCGCGTGCTGCCCGGGCAGGGCGGTAAAGCCAGCGTCACTATCCCGTGACCCGACCCCCATCGACGAGCCGGCCTGTTAGGTTGCGCTCGGGTCCTGCCCATACGTCCGGGGCCGTCATCACGCTTTCGTCGCACAGTGCGACAGGATCGGCGGCTCGCGCGGCCAATCCGCCATCGTTGGAGAACCACCGCGCCGCGCACGGCGCTCGCATTCACAAGGGGCCTGTCATGCCATCATCGATTTCGCCGGGCGAACCACGCCTTCTGTTCGCCCGCTGCTGCGCGCCGCCCAGCCCCGCCGGCCGCGCGCCTCCACCGTAAGGCCCGTTTGATCGCTCGTAGCGCGCTTCTGGCGCGCCGCCCCTTGCGCCGCCGCCGAAGCTCACCGGTGCGCTGGCGTCCTTGCGTCCGAATTTGACTATTCCGGCGCCTGCCATGGAGTCCGCCATGACGGCCCAGATCATCACCTTTCCCGATCCCTTGCCGCCCCCGCCGCCGCTGAACCCCGCCGGCTGCGCATTGTTTCTCGACCTCGACGGCGTGTTGGCGCCGATCGTCGACCGGCCGCAGGATGTCGGGCCCGATCCGCGGCGAACCCTCATCCTGCGCCAGCTGGCAGAACGTCTGCAGCGTCGTCTCGCCATCGTCAGCGGGCGAACCCTCGCCGAAATCTCGGCGATCACCGAGGACGCCGTGGCGGCCGTGGCCGGCGTGCACGGCTTGCAAAGACGCACGGTCTTGGGCGAGGAGGTCGCCCCGCTGCCCGACGCCGACCTGGCCGACGCCGCAGCCGTGTTCAAGGCCTTGGCCCGCGCCCAGCCGCTCCTGCTGGTCGAGGAAAAAGGCTTGAGCGTCGCGCTGCACTATCGCGCTTGCCCCAGCGCCTGCGAGGCGGTGCGCGAGGCCGCTCGGCGCCTGGAGGCGGCCACGGGCCTGATCCTGCAGGAGGGCGACATGGTCGCCGAGCTGCGAACGGCCGGCGGGGACAAGGGCCAGGCGGTCCAGGCCTTCCTGGCCGAATGGCCGTTCCAGGGCGCGCGGCCGATCTTCGTGGGGGATGACCTCACCGACGAGGACGGGTTCATGGCCGCCGAGGCCGCGGGCGGGTATGGCGTCCTTGTCGGTATGAGCGGCCGCCAGACCCTGGCGCGTCATCGCCTGCCCGACGTTCCCGCCGTCCTGGACTGGCTGGAGGCGGCCATTCCCGGAGGCCTCGCATGAGCCGGCTCATCGTGGTGTCAAACCGGGTCAATCCGCCCAGCGACCAAGGGGTCGGCACGGCCGGCGGCCTGGCCATGGCCTTGGCGGCGGCGCTGCGGGAATATTCCGGGGTCTGGTTCGGCTGGAGCGGCGAGACCACCGAGACCTTCACCGGCCAGATCGCCATGCAGAAGATCGGTGGCGTCACCGTGGCTCTGGTCGACCTGGAGGAGCAGGATCGCGAGGAATATTACGACGGCTACGCCAACCGCACGCTCTGGCCGATCTTCCACTCGCGCACCGACCTGGCCGCCTACGAGCGCTCGTTCGGAGAGGGTTATGAGCGGGTCAATCGCCGGTTCGCCGAGACGCTCGCGCCTCTGATCGGCCCAGGTGACCGAGTATGGATCCACGATTATCACCTGATCCCCCTGGCCCAGGAGTTGCGACGGCTGGGCGTGACCAACCGGATCGGCTTCTTCCTGCATATCCCGTGGCCGAGCCGGCGCTTGTTGACCACGCTGCCCCAGCATCGCGAACTGGTGGAATCCTTGCTGGCCTATGACCTGGTGGGCTTCCAGACGCGCGACGCCCTGGAGGCGTTCAGCGACTATGTCGAACGCGATCTGAACCTGACGATCGAGGATGGCGTGATCGCGGCCGAAGGCCGCTCCACCCGGATCGGGGCCTTTCCGATCGGCATCGAGGGTGACGCCTTCGCCGAACTGGCGCGCGGGGACACCGCGCAAGCGGCGTTCGAGCGCGTGCGATCAAGCCAGACCGGGCGCAAGATGATCCTGGGCGTGGATCGCCTCGACTATTCCAAAGGGCTGGAGGAGCGGTTCCTGGCCTATGAGCAACTGCTGGCCGATCACCCCGACTGGGCCGAGCGGGTGTTCTTGTTGCAGATCGCCACCGCGAGCCGTGACGCGGTGGAAGCCTATCAGGAAATCCGCGCCCGCCTGGAGGGGGTCTCTGGCCGGATCAACGGCGCCTACGCCACCGTCGATTGGGTGCCGATCCGCTACGTCAATCGCGCCCATCGGCGTGACGAGCTGGCGGGCATTTACCGAGCCGCCCATGTCGGGCTGGTCACGCCGCTGCGCGATGGCATGAACCTGGTGGCCAAGGAATATGTCGCCGCCCAGGATCCCGACGATCCCGGCGTGCTGGTCCTGTCGCGCTATGCGGGGGCGGCCGAGCAGATGGGCGACGCCCTGATCATCAACCCCTTCAGCCGCGAGGAAACCTCCGAAGCGCTGGAGCGAGCCCTGTCCATGCCAAGGGCCGAGCGGATCGCGCGCTGGCGGCGACTGATGGACGGGGTCTCACGCGACGATGTCGCCGCCTGGCGCGACAGCTACGTCACCGCGCTCGACCTTGAAAACCCCGCCCACGCGCAGGATGGCGGAGACAGTCGCAAAGCCTCGTGATACGATGTTCCGTCGATAAAGACCGATCAAGGCGACCGTCAGTGTCGCCGACCGGGAGGAGACGCTCATGAAGCGGGGTTGGACTAGTAGTGTCCCGATCGAGATCATTCTCGTGGCCCTGACGGCGCTGGGTTGCCTGGCGGCGATCTCGCTGCGTCTGGCCGGTTGAGGCGCTGGAAGACGGTATTGGAGTGGATGTCGCATGGCCCATGTTGACTGGGAAGATGCGCTCGAAATCGTCGTGGGCTTCTTGGAGGCGCCCCCTGCGGCCGACACCGAGGATGGCAAGCGATTCGATCAGGCCCTTTTGCGTGTGCTGGCCAACGCGCCGACGGCGGATCACGACGACGGCGCCGCCGCGCCGGCCGACAGCGTGGCTGGGCTCGACGAGGGGCTGCGGGCGCGACTAGACGCATTGGCGCGTCGCCGCGCCCATGCCAATCCCTTCGGCGATCATCCCGACGGGATTGGACCCACCTTGGGGATGGATTTGAGTGGATCTTGAGGGGGGGAGTTTGATTGTGCCGGTCGAGGCGGGACGCATGGCCGCAACGGGGCGCGAAACCTAGATGCCGCGATCGGGGAATCCTGGTTTCGATGAGGATGTCGCGCGGTTCGTCATCGCGGATCTTCGCACCGTCTGGGCTCTGGAATTGCTGATGTTGCTTCGCGGCGCGCCAGACCAGACCTGGACGCCGACGGCGTTGACGGCCGAGCTGCGCGGCAATCTGGCCATGGTCGAGGACATGCTCGGGCGCCTGGAGGGTCTTGGCCTGGTGGGCCGCGAAGCCGATGGGTGGCGCTATCGTCCCGCCCAGCCGGCCCTTGACGACCTGTGCGGTCGGACAGAACAAGCTTATCGGCAAAAACCTTTCGCGATGATCAGCATGATCTACCGGGGCGCTGGACCCTTGCGTGACCTCGCCGACGCCTTCCGTTTCAAGGACGGCAAGCCATGACGCTGGTGGCGCCGCAACTGGTGTATCTGCTGTGCCTGGCCACCAGCCTGGTTTGCGCGGGCCTCTTGGCCCGGGCCTATCGACGCTCGCGCCACCGGCTGCTGCTCTGGTGCGCCATCAGCTTCTCGCTCTTTGCGCTCAACAACCTACTGCTCGTCGCCGATCTCGTGGTCTTTCCGGCCCGCGATCTATGGATCTGGCGTCAATTGAGCGCCGGGGCGGCCCTGGGCGTTCTGCTCTACGGCTTCATCTGGGAGCGCGAATGACACACTCGCCGCTCTTGATAGGTTTCGTCGGCGGCGTCCTGGCCATGGGCTACGCCGTCGCCGCCGTGTTCTTCCTGCGCTTCTGGCGCACCAGCCGCGAAGGCCTTTTCCTGGCGTTCGCGGCGGCGTTCGGCCTGATGGCCACGGCTCGGGTGCTGACCTTGATGGCCGGCGCCGACCGCGAATGGGACGGCCATGTCTACCTGCCGCGCCTGGCCGCCTTCGTGATCATCATCGCGGCCATCCTCTTGAAGAACTTTCCGCCGCGCCGCCGGCGCTAACCTGCCGGCTTGACCCTGGGGGCGGGCGCCCCTAGGGCATAAACATCGTGAGGCGATCCAATCGCCACGATGTCCTTTCCGCGCCAGCCAGCGAATCTCCGTGTCGAAAACCTCGCCCCTCGAAACGCTCGATCGCCAGCGCAAGCTCGTGGGCGTGCGCGCCCGGCGCTCCCTGCGGACCGGCGCGGTGGTGGCCGCCGCGGTTGTGGCGGGCGCCGCGGCCGTCGGTTTCGCCAAGCTTTGCGACGGCGCCATGGCCCTTCACGCCCGACTGGTCGGAAGCTGGCCGTGGCTGGGCCCGGCGCTGCTGATCGTGGGTTTGCCGCTCTGCGTCTGGCTCATGCGACGCCTGGCGCCCGCCGCCGCCGGCAGCGGCATTCCCCAGGTGATCGCCGCGGGTGAAATCGGCCGGGGGCGCGGGTTGGATGGCGAGAAAATCCATGACGACCGGGTGTCGATGCGTACGGCCCTGGTCAAGATCGTGCTGGCCGCGCTGCTGCTGGTCTGCGGCGGCTCCATCGGGCGCGAAGGGCCGACCGTGCAAGTGGTCGCCGCGATCATGGTGTTTCTGACCGGCTGGCTGCGCGGCGGGCCAGGCCGGCGAACCCTGTTGATCGCCGGCGGCGCGGCTGGCGTCTCGGCCGCCTTCAATACGCCCATCGCCGGCATCGTCTTCGCCGTTGAGGAACTGGCGCGCGGTTTCGACCGACGCGCCAACACCGTGGTCATCCTGGCCGTGGTTTCGGCGGGCGTGGCCGCCTACGCGCTCGGCGGAAACTACGCCTATTTCGGGGACATGTCGGGTGCGGCGGGCTGGAAGGCCTGGTTCAGCGCGGCGTTGATCGGCGTGGTGTCGGGGCTGGCGGGCGGTCTCTTCTCGCGGCTGATGGCCGCCGTCCTGGTTGGCGACAATCGCCTGCGACGCTGGAAAGACGCCCGACCCGTGCTGTTCGCCGGCCTTTGCGGCGTGGCGGCGGCGGCCGCCGCGGTCTTCAGCGGCGGCGCCACCTACGGCGCGGGCTACGCCGAGGCCAAGTCGATGTTGTTTGGCCGCTTCGCCTCGGGCTGGGGTCTGGCGGCCGGCAAGTGGCTGGCGACGCTGTCTGCGGCCTCGAGCGGCGCGCCGGGCGGCATCTTCGCGCCGTCCCTGGCGACGGGCGCCGGCCTTGGGGCCTTGTTCGCGCACTTGGCGCCCTGGGCGGGCGGGCGAGAGGCCGTCACGCTGGGCATGGCCGGCTACCTGGCCGGCGTCGTGCAGGCGCCGCTGACCAGCGCGGTGATCTTGATGGAGATGACCCGCGATCCAGGCCTGGTGGGGCCGCTCCTGCTCTGCACCCTGATCGCCAAGCGTTGTTCCGAGGCGGTCTCGCCCACGCCGCTCTATCACGCCCTGGCGCGGGCCTGGACGCGGCCGCGCCGCCGCCTGACCCGCCCCGGCGCGGCCGAGATCGCCGCCCGTCAGGAGGGCGACCAATGAAGCTCGCGCGTTTGGCGTTGCGGCTGGCTTGCATGAGCGCCCTGACCATGATCGGCGCGATCGCCGTCAGCGTCATGACCCATGACGCCTGGCTGGTGGTCGGCCACGCGGTCGGCGCGCTCAGCGCGGTGATCGCCGCCGGCGCCGTCCTCGTCCTTGGCGCGGCGGTGCTACGCGGCGTGGCGCGAGGCCTGCCGAGCGCGCCGTCGGCCCCCCAGGGCCTGGAGCCCTTCGAGCAGGGCCTTACCGGTCTGGAGGCGGCGGAAGCGTCGGCGCCGTCTTGCTCGGCGGATGGGCCTTCAAGTCCGCGACCAGAGCCTTCATCTGAGTGATTTCCCGCACCTGGGCGGTGAGGATGCCGTCGGCCAGGCGGCGGACGCGCGGGTCATGGATGTTGGCGCGGCGGCTGGTCATGATCGCGATCGAGTGGTGCGGGATCATCGCCTCCATATAGGCCACGTCTCCGACGCTCGCCTGGCTGCGAACCAGATAGAGGCTGGCGGCGAAAACCATCGCGGCCCCCGCCAGGATCGCCGCGTTCAGCCGCTTGTCGCGATACATGTCGCCCATGAAGAGCATCATGATGGCCGCCATCGTCGCGCCCATGAGGAGGGCCATCCAGGCGCGCGTCTGGCTGAAGGCCACATGGTCGAGGCTGTAGGTGTTCAGGTACATCAAGCCGTACATGATCGCCGTCGAGGTGGCGGTCATCGCCGCCAGGCGCCCATAGCTCATGGCTCGCTCCAGGTTCGCGTCGCACAAGCAAGTATAATGATCGTGGCGCGATATATTTCCGCAGGTTCGGGCGGTCTTTCAACGCATCATGCCTAGGCCGACGTCGGCATCCCTATCTCGACGACACGGCTCGGTGAAATACGAAAGAAGCGGGTGGGATTGGCGGCCACGCCCATCGTGAAGGCGAGGAGCTTGTCCCGCCAGATCGGCATGCCCTTGGGTCCCGGCATCGGACGACTTCATTCGGTCAGGACCAGGCAATCCTCGCCCTCGGCGGTCAGGAGGGCGCAGGCCGCGTCGGCCCCTTTGGCGCTGCGGGCTCCAAAGCGCGCCGCGAAGAGGCCGCCGATCCTGGCCACGTCCCGCGGCCGGGGGCCAAAACGGCGCGGGTGGCGCTTGACGATATCGGCCAACCGCGCCTGGCTGCGCGCCTTGGAGCGGAACGCGCCGACCTGGACCCAAAGTTGCGAGGGCTCCGAGGCCGTGGGCGAGGCGTCGCCCTGCGAGCGCGCCGGCTCGGCCTGGGCCAGTGCCGCCTGGATGGTGAGCGGCGAGGTCTGGATCGGAGCGGCCGAGGCATAGGACTGGGGCGCGGCGGGTTCGGCCATCAGGTCCGCCACGGTCAGCTCGAAGCCGGCCGACCGGATCGCGAGGCTGGAAAAGCTGGCCTGGAGCAGTTTGGCCATGAAGGCGTCGCGCGATCGCGCTGAGCGACCGCCCAGCACCACGGCGATCACCCGCCGTCCGTCACGCACCCCCGAGGTCAGCAAATTATAGCCCGAGGCGTTGACGAAGCCGGTCTTGAAGCCGTCGATGCCTGGCCGGGCCAGCAGGCGATTGTGCCCCCGGATCAGCCGTCCGCGGAACACCGTCTGCTCCTGGTCGAAAATGGCGTAGTCGTCGGGATGGTCGCGCAGAAAGGCTCGGCCCAGCAGCGCCAGGTCGCGCGCGGTGCTGAAATGGCCTGCTTGCGGCAAACCCGAGGCGTTGCGAAATTGCGTGTGCGCCAAACCAAGCTGCTTGGCCTTGCGCGTCATGGCCCGGGCGAAGGCGGCCTCGTCGCCGCCCAGCCGTTCGGCCAGGGCCGTGGCGACGTCATTGGCGGACTTGACGACCAACACGTCCATGGCCTCGCGCAGGCTCATGCGTTCACCGGCGCGAAGGCCCAGGCGCGAGGGCGGCCGGGCCGCAGCCCGTCGCGAGATGACCACCGGATCGGCAAGCTTGATGCGGCCCGCGTCGAGCGCGTCGAACGCCAGATAGAGCGTCATCACCTTGGTCAAGGAGGCTGGGTAGCGACGCGCGTCGGCATGGCGGGCGAAAAGCGTCTCGCCGGTCTGGGCATCGATGACGATCGCGGCGAACCGCTCCTCGACGGGGCTGTCGGCCAGCGCCCGCGCCGGAAGGCAGACGAACGTCGTGACGATGGCGGCCAGGAGCATGATCAGCGCAGGGCGCAGGCGCGACGACAAAAGCATGGGCAGTCCGCCGGCCGGCGGTCCCTGAACTGGATTAGAGCGTATGGCCCATGTCGTCGCCGGTCCGGTTAACGGGACCTGAATTTGAGACCATAAAATATCGTTACACGATGCTTTGTGGTCTCAAAGCGCCCTGACGCTCGCGCCGAACCGGGCAAGCGCCATCGAAGGGGTTCGAGGGCCTGAAGGGCAGGCGGGGCCGTGTCATTTGGCCTTTCAACACCCCATTTCAATCCTTGGCCGGCCAGCCCTATTCCGCGCTAACGCCTCACCATCCCTTGACCGACAAGGCATCTGCGTGCGGTCGTCAGACGCCGCTGGCGGTTTTGGAAGCCCCGTCGTCGTGGCCGATGCTCACCGACAGGGTCTGCAACGGCGTGGGGTCGGTCAGGCTGACCTGCCCCCCGTCGGCGCGCCAGGCCATGGTCACGCGCGGCTGGACCTCGCCCGAAAGCCGCACGCGCGTGCTCTGGGTGCGCACGGGTGCGCCGAGTCGTGTGTTGAGCAGATGCGTCACCGCATGAAAATTGTCGGGCGAGGTTTCGAAAGTGACCGCCTCGATGATCTGACCACGGACAATCAAGGTCAGCCGGCGCAGACGCACCTTGGCCGTGAGCGGCGCGGGGTCGTCGATCACATATTGTCCGTAGCGACGGGCCACACGGCAGGCCTTGGCGCCGTCGGGCCGCGGCGCGGCGCACACCAGAGGCGCGCGTCCCAAAGTTCGCAAGTCTTGTCCGACCAGGGCTTGGACGCCGACCAGGCCCAGGGGCGCCTCGCCGGCCAGACGCTCGCCGCCCTGTCCATCCTTGGACGCGTCCTGGGCGCGGGCCGTACTGGCCAGGAGCGGCAGGATAAGCAAGACGGCCAGGCCAGCGTTGCGGGTCATGGGTTGGAGCCTTTCGCACTCGAGGATGTTGGGCCGGGGAGGGCGTAGGCGACCAGGGCGTCGCCGATCGGCGTCTCCATGAAGTGATGCCCGCCGGCCATGATCACCACATACTGCTTGCCATCGACCGCGTAGGTCATCGGCGTGGCCTGACCGCCGGCCGGCAAGACGTCCTGCCAGAGCGTGCGGCCGCTCTTCAAATCGACCGCACGGATGAGGTTGTCCGTGGCCGCGGCGATGAAGATCACCCCGCCGGCCGTGACGACCGCCCCGCCGTTATTGGGCGTGCCGATGGTCAGGGGCAGGTGCGAGGGGATGCCGAACGGACCGTTGGTGCGGGCCGTGCCCAGAGGCCGGTCCCAAAGCGTCTTGCCGCTCAGCAGATCGATGGCCCGCAGACCGCCATAGGGTGGCTGCTTGCACAAAAGGCCCGTGAGGGGCAGGCGCCAGCCGGCGTTGACGTCGATGGCGTAGGGCGTGCCGGCCTGCGGATCGCCCGCGCCTTCGGCGCCCTTCTTCAGGCTGCCGCCGCGTTCCTGGCCGCGCGGCGCCCAGCCCTTGCGGTCAGCTTCGGCGCGCGGGATCAGCCGGTTATAGTTGGGCATGTCGTTGTAATTGGCGACGATGACGCCGTGCACGGGATCCACGGCCACGCCGCCCCAATCCGAACCGCCGTTGTAGCCGGGATATTCGACATAACGGCCTTGCGTCTCGGGCGGGGTGTAGAAGCCCTTGTAGGTCGCCAGCCGATATTGGATCCGGCAGATCATCTGATCGATCGGCGACATGCCCCACATCGACCTCTCGGTCAGGTCGGGCTTGCGCAGGGTGTGGTAAAGCGAAAACGGCTGGGTGGCCGAGCGCTCGCGCGGCTCGACGCCGCCCGTGGGCACGCGCCGCTCCTGGATCCCGGTCAGCGGCGATCCCGTGCGGCGGTTCAGAACATAGATGTCGCCTTGCTTGCTGGGCAGGATCACGGCGGGAACCGGGCCGTGCGCCGTGGGGAAGTCCACCAGGGTGGCTTGCGAACCCAGGTCATAGTCCCAGACATCGTTGTGCACCGCCTGGAACGACCAGACCTTGCGCCCCGTGGCCGCGTCCAGCGCCACCAGCGAGGTGGAATGGGCCTTTTCGCGCGAGGTGCGCAGGCCGCTCCAATAGTCCACCGCCGAGTTGCCGAGCGGCAGGTAGACCAGGCCGAGCGCCTCGTCGGCCGTCGCCGTCGTCCACATGTTGGGCGTGCCGCGCGTGTAGGTCTCGCCCGGGGGCGGCGCCCCCGTCCGCTCGGGTCGCACCATGTCCCAGGCCCAGACCAGCTTGCCGGTGACGGCGTCGTAGCCCTGGATCACGCCGGAGGGCGCGTCGCGCTTTTGGCCGTCCAACACCTGATGGCCCGTGACCACCACGCCGCGCACGATGGTCGGCGCCGAGGTGATGGAGAACATGCCCGGCGCGTTCTGGCCGATCCCCTGGGTCGTATCGACCTGGCCGCCGAACCCGAAGCCAGGGCAGGGGCGCCCTGTGGCCGCGTCCACGGCGATGAGGCGCGCGTCCAAGGTCCCTTCGATGATCCGGGTGGCGCAGACCGCGCCGGACTGGGCGCCCGGGACGGCGTAGTAGGCCACCCCGCGGCAGGCGGCGGTGTAGGGGATGTGGATGTCGGCGACCTTGGGGTCGAAACGCCAGCGCGTCTTGCCGGTGGCCGCGTCGAGCGCCATCAGGATGTTCTTGGGCGTGCAGAGATAGAGGCTGGAGCCGACCTTCAGGGGCGTGGTCTCCGCGCCGTATTGCGCGCGCGCCTGCGCGGTGGCCGGCAGGTCGCCCGTGTGGATCAGCCAGGCCCGTTCGAGCCGGCCGACATTGGCCGGCGTGATCTGCGCCAGGGTCGAATAGCGCTGGGCGCCGTAGGAGCCGCCATAGGCGGGCCAGTCGGCGCCGGCCGACCCCGCCGCCAACGGGCCGGGGCCGAGCGTCGGCGCGCCTGGGGCGGGGGGACGGCCCGCCAGGAGCACGGCGATCACCAGCACGCCCATCAGCGCGCTGGCGCCGATGGCCAGCCCCAGACTCGCGCGCCGGGGGTCGCGGTCGCGCGTCAGGTTGGGGACGCAGGCCATCACCAGCAGCAGTAAGATGAAGGGCCCGACCAGCCTTGGGGTCAGCGCCCAACCGTCGAGCCCCGATTCCCAAAGGGCCCAGACCAAGGTCGCGGCGAAGACGCCGGCATAGAGCCAGGCGCCCCGGACGCGGCGCCGGACCATCAGCGCGCCGGAAGCGACCAGGCCCAATCCCGCCGGCAGATAGTAGGGCGATCCTCGCACGAGTACGAGCCATAGGCCCCCCACCGACAAGATCGCGCCGATCACCACCAGGACGACGCCGACGGACCGTGCGAACCAGGCGTGGCCTTGGGTCAAGGTTTTGGAGGCATGGGGCATTGGACATCCCGGCTGGAATCTATGCGCGGCGAGACGCGCGAGCGGCCGTTGGGCGGCCGCGCATCACAGACAATGCGTGAGACCGCGCGACGGGGGCAATAAACATCGCTGCACGATGTAATCGTCTTTTTGAAGTCGAAGCAAGGCTGACGTGGGGTTGCCGTGGCCATGCGCGGCGGGCGGCTGGCGCGTTTGCTTAAGCCTTGGGTGTTGGCAGGGGGTTTTCCTCGTAGCAGGGCATGCCCAGCGGCAAGTCGAGCCAGGCTTGCCGATGCTTGGTCCAGACCGCTTGATCCGGACGCTGGAAGTCTGGCGCTTCGAATGCGCCGATCGCGACCCCGATCCGATCCGGCAGGCGCTCGGGCAGCCAGAAGAGATTTGAGCCGCAGAGGGGGCAGAAATGAAACGCCACCGAAAATCCGCTGGCTGATGGTCTCTCGTAAATCCGGGTCTGGCCCGTGGTCGAGACCTGGTCGCGCTTGAAGAACACCGCGACGCTGAAGGCGCTGCCGGTTCGCCTCTGGCAGTCGGTGCAGCAGCACATCGACACCTTGGTCGGTTCACCGTCGCAGCGCAAGGCCACCGCGCCGCAGTGACAGGTGGCGTGTCTGGGCGACATGGCGTGTCCTCCAACAAACTGCCGAAAGGTCTTTGCTCGCGCGTCCAGAGGCTCCGAGCAAGTTCCGAGCGCCAAGGCGCGCGACTTCGGCGATAGGCTTGCGGCTTGCTGACGTGTTCGAAAGGCGCTTGAGCGCCGACGGCGGGCAAATCTCAAGGCGCGGACGCGGCGACGGACATGTTCATGAAGCCCCAGGCCCAGCAGACCCAGGATTATATCTGCGGGCGCTTTGGCTAGCGGCGCACATGTCGGTGCGGCTCGCATAGCGTGATCTTCCGCTCGGAGAGACCGGCAGCGCCCGCCAGCTGCGGCTCGACACGATAGTTGGCCGCGTTCCCCAGGCGCCATCTCGATGGAGACCGTAGCTTCGGGGCGTCCAGAGCTCGCCGCGGGCCTCAGTCATCATTGTCTCGACGACCCGAAGCCCTTGCTCGGTCGCGGGCAACCTCGACAACCGTTTGGGCCGCGTTTCGGTCTTGGGATGGCGACGACGTCCCTGTAATTCCCACTCGGTTTCAACATAGTGCGCCAATCTCCGCCGATTGTACGATCCTGTACGCCAGCCCCCCAAACTACGATCATCAGATCAAAAAACGTGGAAAAAGCGGCGATTCTGGTTGGTCTCCGGCATGGGTTTAGAGCTGAAATGCCCTCTATGGGTGTCTTTTGAACTCGGTCGGCTAGAGTGATTTGACCGTTTGGGGCATGGTTTCGGCCTGCGCTTGGACTGCGGAATCTCGATATCGAATACGTAGTTCGTTAGGGGGAGATCACCCTCACGAACATGGCGGCCCATGAGGTTCCAACGTTCGGAATCCAACAAAGCTGAATAGGTCGTTCCTTCGGTCCTGAGCTTCCTCGCTACCGATCGCCGATCTATCTGAAATTCTTCCGACATTTCGTCTATAGAGCACCTTCCTGTCGGAAGAAGTTCAGTCAGCGCCTGGGGGACACGCCAGGTCATGTTTGGCCGGGTGCGAGGCAAGAGGCTGTAGTGCTGCGATCGGACATGATCGTCTCCGGCGCAACTCTGTCCCAATGATCAAGCGCGCTGTCCCGAAACGTCAGGCGAGAGTGGAGAATTCAACGATAGAAGGCGAACCGCTTCTGGCGCAAGGCGTCGGCCCAGACGGACTTCTCGGTCCGCTTAGGACGCCCCTTCCACTATTGCGGCAGAACCTGGGTTTTTCGTCACAGCGCCACCACGGCGTGGAGCATCGAAGCGGCGATGCGGTTGGCCTCGAGGAGGTCGATTGGTAGGAGGCGGCCAGCCATCTGGTCGGCGCCTTTCCCGGTGCGACCCTGGGGAGGTGGTGGCGAGAGCCGAGGCCACGGCCTCCCGAGGCCGCCTCTCGGCTAGAGCTTCTGTGCGTGCCGGCTTACGGCCCTCACCGGATGGATACAAAACTCCTGACTGTTGAGCAGCAGGGTTCATGGTCAGCGGAGAGGCGTCGGCGGCTTGGCCTTGCTCCTCCACTGGCCCGGTTTGTTACCGCCCTCCACGGAATTTGAGAAATCGGACAATGCTGACTTTTTGCGGCGCGCGGCGCCGTGGTCGGTATCATAGTCGCGCAAGCTGGAGGATAGCGATGCGAATGAGATCAACTCTATTGCTAATCGGATCATTTTTGTTGGGCATGACCATGATGGCGGCTCAATCTCAGGCAGAGCCCTGGCCTGACGGTAAACAGGCGGCAGTGGTGCTGACCTACGACGATGCGCTGTCCTCGCATCTCAACATTGCAATTCCTGCGCTCGACGCGGCCGGGCTGAAAGGAACTTTTTTCGTGGTCGGCAGTCAATTGGTCCCGGAGCAGATCCCGCTCTGGCGGGCCGCGGCGGCCCAAGGCCACGAGCTTGGAAACCACACCGTTCGCCACGCCTGTCCGCAGGCCAATTATGCGCCGGCGCGGAAGCTCGACACCAGCGACTCCTACGATGGCGAAATGATGCTCGCGGAAATTCGGACGATGAACACCATGCTGACGGCGATCGATGGAAAGTTGCAGCACGGCTTTGCCACGCCCTGCGGCCAGCATTTGGCCGGAGGTGTGGACTATCTCCCCGCACTTCGCGCCAGCGGGCTCGTGCGCTATACCCGAAGCGCCGCATGGCCGGGCGGCAAGGTGCTTGATCCGATGGATGTGCCGTGCCGCTGGTTCGACGAGACGGCAACAGGCGCCGATATGATTGCCGCGGTTGAGAGCACCGCGCAGTCCGGCGGTCTATTGGTTATCGGCTTTCACGGGGTTGGCGGCGACTATCTGAGAGTGACTGCCGAGGCGCACGCGCAGCTCCTTGCTTATCTCAAAGAACATTCCGACAAAATTTGGGTGGCGCCGTTGTCGACGGTGATGGACTACGCCACCAGCCACTCAGGAAACTAGCGGCCGACGCGCAGGTCACGGATGGCGGTCGTCGCTCACGGGCCCTCCTTGAGCGCCGGTAACTATAGCGGACATTCGTGAAGCCTGAGTCGGGGCATGCCGCACCTTCACGATCGGGTCCCAGCAACGCCCGTTCTCCGCCACAGAGCTAATTTCGCATTCGCCCCATCTTAGGCGTTGAGCGGCATGCCGAATTTCGGGGAAGGGTAAGGCTGCAAAATTGTCGGAGCATTGAAAGTTATTGGGCGTGATCGCGTAGCGGCAACTCAAGGGAAGGCCTTCAAGAGCGCAGCCAATTTGAGGATTATATGCCATCGTGGACAATTTTCTGGTCTTTCTTGGCTGAAATTCCGACTGAAAGGGCGAAAAAAGAAACGTATGCCCGTGACAATCGCTGCGGCAATTTGTAGGAGCAAATGCGGTGTAGCGTGAAGCATCGACGATAGATTGGGGAGTGCGGCCATGGGGCGAGCCAGGAAGGCGACCTTGTTGGCGGGGGTTGCGTCGCGGCGCCTAGTCATGGGGGGGCTGGCCGCAGCCTGCATTCTGGTTTCCGCCGCCCACGCTCAGGCAAGGACGGACGCCTCCGCGCCCGCCGGGCTCGATGCGAATGGTCATCTTCAGTCTGTCTTCGCGCCGCAGACTCAGGGCTTCGCTCACGCCAGGCTGCGCAACGGCGTTCAGATCCAGCTCGACGGCGTGACGAAGAACGTCGTGTTCTACGCGCCGGACACCGTCCGAGTGAACGCCACTCTCGGCCAAAATCACTGGACGGCGCCCAGTCTTGTCGTGCCGGCCGCGCCAGGCCCGGTGACCTTCGCGGTGGAGGACACGGCGGCGACCCTGGTCCTGACGACCGCGAAGCTGCGCGTCGAAATCAGCAAGGCGACCGGCGCGCTTCGCTTCCTGGATCCCAAGGGCAGGCTCTACACCGAAGAGAAGGCCCAGGCGCCGCAACGCCTCAAGCCGGTGACCATCTCGGGCGCGCCGAGCTACGAGGCGGTCAACAGTTTCGTGCTTCGACCCGACGAGGCCATCTACGGCTTTGGCTTCACGGGCGATGACGCCAGCAATCGGCGGGGCAAGGATCTACTGCTGGTTCAGACCAATGTCGGCATCATCATTCCGGTGATGATGTCCTCGCGACGTTACGGCGTTCTGTGGGACACCTACTCGCAGATGCGTTTCAAGGACGAGGCGGGCGACGCCTCGCTCTGGGCCGAAAGCGCCCCAGGCGGCGTCGACTACTATTTCATGGCAGGGGACACGCCCGACGCCGTGGTCGGCGCCTACCGCGCCCTTACCGGCGAAGCGCCCATGTATCCCAAGCAGGCGTTCGGCCTGTTCATGAGCAAGGAGCGTTACAAGACCCAGGACCAGCTGTTGGAGGTCGCGCGCGCCTTCCGCGAGGATAAGTTCCCGCTCGATTACATCGTCCAGGATTGGCAATACTGGGGATCGGACAAAGACGGCAGCTGGAGCGGGATGATCTGGGACCCGGTCCGCTATCCCGATCCGGCGGGCATGGCCCGCCAGCTTCACGACATGAATCTCAAGCTGATGGTGTCGATCTGGCCCTCCATCGGCGACGACACCGCGCTCGCCCACGAACTCGACGCCCAAGGCTTGCGCTTCAAGCCGCTGCACTGGATTTCGAAACACGCCCGCGTCTACGACGCCTACAGCCCGATCGGCCGGCAGATCTATTTCAAGCACATCAAATCCGGCCTGCTCGACAAGGGCGTGGACGCGCTCTGGATGGACGGCACCGAGATCGAGGTGAGCAGCGCCATGTGGAACGCCGTCGACAATATCCGCGACACCAAGGCGCTCGGCTCTAACGCCCTGGGCGACTTCACCCGCTACCTCAATCCCTATTCGCTGGTGACCACCCAGGGGACCTATGACGGCCAACGTGCGACCAGCGACAAGCGGGTCTTCACGCTGACCCGTTCGGCCTGGGCCGGGGCGCAGCGCACGGCGGCGGCGTCGTGGAGCGGCGACATCTTCTCCAGTTGGAAGACGTTGAAACAACAGATCGCCGGCGGCGTCGACGTCACGGTCACCGGCAATCCCTATTGGACCCAGGACACCGGCGGCTTCTTCGTCACGGATTTCCCCGGAGGCGAGCAGAATGCGGAATGGCGCGAACTTTACGCCCGCTGGATGCAGTTCGCGGCCTTCAACCCGATCATGCGCATCCACGGCACCAGCGTCGAACGCGAGCCCTACCTGTTCAAGACGCTGGATCCGGCGGTGTACGCCTCGTTGTCCGACAGCGTGCGCCTGCGCTATCGCCTCCTGCCCTATATCTATGGGCTGAGCTGGAAGGTGACGTCAGACCACTACACGCTGATGCGGCCGTTGATGATGGACTTCCCGGACGACCGGGCGACCGACAACGTCGACGACAGCTTCATGTTCGGGCCGTCGTTCCTCGTTCATCCCGTCACCCGGGCGATGTACAACATCAGCCCGCCCCCGGCGGCGACGATCCCCAGCCAATATTTGCGCACCGCCGACGGGAAGCCCGGCCTGGCGTTGCAGTATTTCGAGGGCGCGAACTTCGAGGTCCCGAAAGGCAAGCTGGTCGACGAGAAGATCGACCACACCTGGCCCAGCCCGCCGCTGGCCGAAATCCCCGGCGGACTTGCCAAGCTCGACGATTTCTCCGCCCGTTGGGAGGGAGCGATCGTCGCGCCCGAGGAGGGCGAGTATGAGATCGGCGTGGCCGGCGACGACGGTATGCGCCTCTTCCTCGACGGCGAAAAGGTGGTCGACGACTGGACGACGGGCGCGGAGCGCTACCACGGCGTCAAGCGCAGGCTGAAGCAGGGGGAACGCCTGTCGGTACGCATCGACTACTACCAGGGCGGCGGCGATCGAAGCCTGCGCCTGACCTGGCGCCGTCCCGCCGAGCTGCAGGCCGCCGCCAAACTCGCCGAAGCGACCCGGGATTTCACCGTGAGCACCTACCTGCCCAAGGGCGCGGACTGGTACGACTTCTGGAGCAATGAGCGTCACGCCGGTGGCAAGACCGTGTCGCGCCAGGCGCCGCTGGAGATCTTGCCGCTCTATGTTCGCGCCGGCTCCATCGTGCCGATGGGGCCAGCGGTGCAGTTCGCCACCGAGCGCCCCGAAGCGCCCTACGAGATCCGCATCTATCCCGGCGCTGACGCCCGGTTCACGATCTACGAGGACGACAACGAGACCTATGCCTACGAGAAGGGCCAGCGCGCCACCTATGACCTGACATGGAATGACAAGGCCCGCACCTTGACCGTCGGTCCGCGGCAGGGATCGTTTCCGGGCATGATCCAGCAGCGCCAACTGAACGTCGTCTTGGTCGCGCCCAGCAAGGGCGCGGGCGCGCAGAGCGCTCCGGTCGACCGCCAGATCCTTTACGACGGTGCGCCAAAGGTCGTGAGGTTCTGAGCGGTGCTTGGAGGTTGTCCGGAACTCTACATTGATCGGGGGGCTCGGACGCCGACTTTTGGCTGTCCGTGCTTCCTGCCCAAATCCTTTCGATGACGAAGGTTCTGGTCGCTGTTCCACCCGCTGTGCACGGGGCAGGGCGCGCTGGTCGGGGCGGCGTGTTCGTGGCGGCCGTCGCGATCGCCTGCCTCAAGCTCTACGACGAGCCGGCGCGGCGTTGGCTGATCGGCAGGTTCCTGGGCGGGCCTCGCTTACGAGCGTCGAGCTGATCCTCTGACCACCCAGATTCACTTTCGATTTCAAACAGGACTGGCCTCATGGCGATCACCAGACATCGGATCTTGACCCGCGTGGCGACCGCCATCCTCGGCGCTGTCCTGACAGTCGGAGCGACGGAGGCGGGGGCGGGCGCGAAGGAGCGTTTCCACTGGCGTTCATCCGCGCCGTTGATCACGCCTTCCGCCGAGGGCGCGCAGACCTATTCCGGCCTCAAGGATCCTTCGGTCGTCTATTTTAATGGCGCCTATCACGTCTTCATGACCACGGCCGCCCCCGACGGATGGCATATGGCCTACACTCGCTTCACAGACTGGTCCGAGGCGCCGAAGGCCAAGGTTGTCAGCTTGAAGCAGTCGGGCATCGGCCCCGGATATCGCGCGGCGCCGCAGGTCTTCTACTTCGCGCCGCAAAAGCTCTGGTACATGGTCTATCAGAGCGGGCCGCCCGTCTATTCGACGACCGCGAATATTGAAGACCCCATGTCCTGGAGCGCGCCAAAGCCCTTCTTTTCGGAAACGCCGGCCGTCATCAAAGCCTCCGGTCAGGACGCCTGGCTCGACTTCTGGGTCATTTGCGACGACGAAAACTGCCATCTCTTCAACACGGGCGACAACGGCAATCTCTATCGGTCGCAGACGCCGATCGGCCAGTTCCCCAACGGCTTTTCGGACACCAAGATCGTCCTGACGGGTCGTCGCGACGACGTCTTCGAAGCCAGCATGCACTACAAGATCGCGGGCGCGAACGCCTACCTCACCCTGGTCGAGGCGATCGGTCCGCAGGGCCGCTACTTCCGTTCGTGGACCAGCGACAGGCTGGACGGGGCCTGGCGGCCGCTCGCCGACGGCGCCTCGGCTTCGTTCGCGGGATCGGACAATGTCACCTTCGACGGGCCGGCCTGGTCCGAAGGCGTTTCTCATGGCGAACTCGTGCGCGGCGGCTACGACCAGACGCTGGCCATCGATCCCTGCAAGCCTTTGCGGTTCCTGTACCAGGGCCTGACGTCCCACGCGCCCGGTACGGAGTATGTCCAACTGCCATACCGCCTCGGCCTCCTGACCGCGACGGGATCCAACCCCGTCAGCCAGATGTGTCCGCGACCCGGCAAATGACGACGCTCGGGGGCTGCCGTCGGTAGGGGACGCCTGCCGAACAGGGCTTGGGGCATATAGTCAGACAATATCCCTTGATGGCGCTATCGGTCGCCTGTAGCTCTAGCGCCAACAAATACGGAAGGCGCTACGGCCGGCCAGGCGTCACCGCCATCGAGCGGATCCTGCGTCTGTCGAGGCGCCTGACCATCGTCAATGAATTCCGTGAGATCCGAGGAACGCTCCATGACAACGAAACTGAGCCGCCGCGGCCTGTTGGGCGCTTCCGCGGCGCTCGGCGCGGCGCTGCCCGCCGTCGCGGCGACCAAACCGTCCCCCAAGCCGGCCGCGAAGAAGAAGCCCCTCCTGGCCCCGACGCCGCCGATGGGCTGGAACAGCTGGAACAGCTTCGCCACCACCATCACCGAGGCCCAGGTCCTGGAGCAGGCCGGGATCATGACGCGCGAGCTGCTGCCGGCCGGCTATGACATCCTGACCGTCGACATCCAGTGGTACGAGCCGGGCGCCAACAGCTACACCTACGCCGCCAAGCCGGTCCCGACGCTGGACGACCACGGCCGGCTGCTGCCCGCCCCGAACCGCTTCCCCTCCAGCGCCAATGGCAAGGGCTTCAAGCCGCTGGCCGACCGCGTTCGGGCCCAGGGCCTGCGCTTCGGCGTTCACTTGATGCGCGGCGCCCCCCGCCTGGCGGCCGAGCGCGGCCTGAAGGTGCTGGGCACGAACATCCCCATTGCCGACATCGTCGACAAGCGCAGCATCTGCCCTTGGAACCCCGACATGTACGGGGTCGACATGAGCAAGCCCGGCGCCCAGGCCTATTATGACAGCGTCTTCGCCCTGCTGGCGTCGTGGGGCGTGGACTTCGTCAAGGTCGACGATCTCGCCCGGCCCTACGACGCCCACATGGCCGAGATCGAGGCCATCCACCGGGCCATCGGCCGCACGGGCCGGCCGATGATCCTGTCGATGTCGCCGGGCGAGACGCCGGTCGTGCGCGGCGCCCATGCGCGCCAGTACGCCCAGATGTGGCGGATCTCGGACGACTTCTGGGACGAGTGGAACCTGCTGGACGCCCAGTTCACGCGCCTGGAGAACTGGTCGCCGTACATAGGCCAGGGCGGCTGGCCGGACGCCGACATGCTGCCGCTGGGCCGCCTGGCCCTGGGCGAACGCGACACCAAGTTCACCCCGGACGAACAGCGCACCCTGATGACCCTGTGGTCGATCGCGCGCTCGCCGCTGATCATGGGCGGGGACCTGCGTCACCTCGATGGGCCGACCAAGGCCCTGCTGACCAATCCCGAGGTCATCGCCGTCAACCAGGCCTCGCGCGACAACCGCCCGTACTTCGTCGAGGACGGGATGCGGGTCTGGTCCGCGAAGGCGACCAACGGCGACACCTACCTCGCCCTGTTCAACACCGGCGACAGGCCGCGCGAGATCGGGATCGACCTCAAGTTCATCGGCTTGTCCGGCTCGGTCTCGGTGCGGGATCTCTGGAAGCGTGGTGACCTGGGCAAGGCCTCCGGCCGCTTCTCGGCGCCGCTGCCGTCGCACGGCGCGGGCCTCTACCGCCTCGCCGCGAGGTAAAGGCATGGGGCCGAGCTGCTGACGCCGTCGGTCAAAACCCGTGCTTGTTTCACGGCTGACCAGGCGCACGAGCGTCCGTTCGCTGATCTGAAGCGCCCGACCTGATGCCATCAGGTCGGGAAGTGCTCCAGAGCCGTTGGGACTCCTTAGGGGCCACAGCTCCTAGCCCGCCATCACCCGCGCCTCGTAGATCACGACCGCCTTCTCCCCCGCCTCGAGCCGCACCCGCGCGGGGCCGGCGCCCGGCGGCAGCGGCAGGTCCACGGCGAAGAAGCCGTCGCGCTTTTCCGCCGGGGCCTCGAAGACGCCGGCGGGGACGCCGTCGACCAGGACCTTGGCCGTCTGGCCCGCGTCCTGTCCCCAATGGATCAGTTGCAGGCTCATGCGCCCGGGGCGGCGGTTGAGGGTCATCTCCAGCCACCCGCCGGGACCGAGCTTGCGGCCGCTGCGGCCGTTCCACTGGATGATCTCGCCGTTGCCGGCCGTCACCTTGTGGTCGACCTCGGGCTGCTGTTCGCCGAGATAGACCGCGTCGACCGTGCGGGCGACGGCGTCGATGCGGGCGCGCTCGGCCGCCAGGAAGCCCTGTCCCTCGGCCGTCCAGCGGGCCTTGGTGAAGACCGGGGCGTAGACGGCCGTGCGGCGGTCGTACTGGGCGTAGAACGGGCTGAAGGTCGCCGTCCCGCCCTGAGCCAGGTCGGCGGCGTAGACGTGCGGCGTCGAGCCAGTCTTGCGCAACAGGGTCGCCGGAGGGCCGTCGCCCAGCAGGGCCGGGGCGGCCCGTTCGAAGGGGCGCTCGGCCGGGCCGAGGTCGGCGGCCAGCACCAGCGGACCGCTGACGAAGGCGACGAGGTTGGGATCATCCGGCGTCGGCTCGGCCCGTAGCCGCATCGGCAGGACGAGTTCGACCCGGTCGCCCGCCTTCCAGCGGCGCTTGAGGCGGGCGTAGCCGTCGCGCCCCGGCCGCCCGATCGGCGCGCCGTTGACCTTGACCAGCGGGGCCGCGCACCAGGCCGGCAGCCGCAGGGCGATCTCGCGCTCGGCCGCCGGGGCCCGGACGACGCTCAGCCGCACCAGGCCCTCCGCGGGATAGAGGGTGTCGAGCTCGATGGCGAAATCCCCGTCCGGCAGGTCCAGGCGCGAGGGGATGAAGAGGTTGAGATAGAGGGTGTCGCCGCCCCGCCACCAGATCGAATCGGCGTGCTTGGCGTGGCTCTCCATCCCCGACCCCACGCAGCACCAGAAGCTGTCCTCGCGGTTGGAGTAGCTGCGCCGCCCGCCCGCGGCCATCGGCATGAAATAGACGAACATGCCGTCGCTCGGCCGCTGGTGGGCCATGATGTGGTTCAGCTGGGCGCGCTCGTAATAGTCGAACAGCGCGCCCTGCGGCGCCCAGCTCCACAGGCGGCGCGTCAGCTTCAGCATATTGTAGCTGTTGCAGGCCTCGCAGGTGGTCTCGGCGATGTGGCGGGCGATCTCGTTCGGCTTGCCGAAATGCTCGCGGTCGGAATTGCCGCCAATGACGTAGCTGTGGTTTTCGGTGACGACCTGGTGGAAGAACCGAGCCGCCCGGGCCTCGGCCGGATCGCCCCCCACCTCGTACAGGCGCGCCAGGCCGATGACCTTGGGGATCTGGGTGTTGGCGTGCCGGCCGGCCAGCTCGTCACGACCCTCGGCGATAGGGTCGAGCACGGCCTTGTGGCGCAGCCGGCGGGCGACCTTCAGCCAGCGCTCGTCACCGGTCAGGGCGTAGGTCTCGGCATAGGCCTCGTTGATCCCGCCGTGCTCGGTGATCAGGATCTGTTGCACCTGCTCGTCGCTCAGGCCTTCGATGATGGTCGCGAAATAGCCGGCCAGGCCCACGGCCACGTCCAGCGCCTTGGGCGTGCCGGCCAGGCGGTGGGCGTCCAGCAGGCCGGCGTGCACCTTGTGCCAGGTGTAGATCGGCACCCAGCCGTCGTTGAGACTGAAGCCGGTTGAGCGGATGTCGCCCCGGCGCAGCTCCTCGAACACTTGCTTGCCGCCGGCCGCGTCGGACTGGCCCCAGCGGGTGGTTCCGGCGACATAGCCATCGCCATGGGCGGCCTGCACGCGGGCCAGCTCGGCGACGATGTAGGTCAGGCGATCGCTCAGCACGGGATCGCCCGTGCCGGCCACCTGCAGGGCGCAGGCGGTCAGGTAGTGGCCCAGGGTGTGGCCAGCGATGCTCTGGGCCTCCCAGCCGCCATAGACCGGCGCCTTGACCGGCAGGCCGGCGCCCTGGTGGAAGTTGTGCAGCAGTCGGTCGGCGGACAGCGAGACCAGATAGGCGCGGTTGGCCGCCTGAGCCTGCTGGAAGATCGAGGACTTCAGCGCGACATGGCGGGCTGGCACGGGCTCGGCGACGATGCGGCCGGTTGGCGCGGCCAGGCCCGGCGAGGCCGCGCCGACGAAGGCCATGGCGCTGGAGGCCAGCAGAAAGGCGCGTCGACTTGGCCGTTCGTAATCCATGACGCCTGCTCCCATTCGAGTTTTTGTCTGATTATTTTCCGCAAGAAAGCACGGTGCACCGACAGGCTCAAGAGCGGCCGTCTCGCGCCTGATGCGCCGTCGGCGATTTGCAATTCCTGATAATTGTCTGACAAGAGGTTGGGCGCCGATCGGCGAGGTCGGATCGAGCCGGCGCACGGTACGCATTATCGTCCGTGCGTCGTGATCCAGGTGGTGAATCAGTAAACCGACCGGCCCGTCCCAAAGGGCGGCGCGCCGACGCTCGGCCAACAGCGTCGCGTAAACGCGCCTCTGGTCGATCCTATATCGCCCGGCTTACCCTAGACGAATAATTTTTCCTGGCGCGCGAAGTTGACGAACAGCGGCAACCACAGGCCGTCCGGACCTCCGGGACCTATGCCGAAGCCATGACCGCCACGAGCGAACAAGTGAGTCTCGACCGTGACCTTGGCCGCGACCATGGCGTCACGAAGCCGCATCGTATTGGCCACGGGCACCGCGTTGTCGTCTTCGGCGTGCACCAGGAAGGTCGGGGCAGCCATCGGGGTGACGTTGAGATCCGGCGACCATTCGCGGATCTGGGCCGCCGTCGGCTGGCCGCCAAACAGCGACGGCGCCACCTCCCCGTAGGCGTAGGCGGGATCGACGCTTTGCACCGGGTAGATTGGCGCCGTCAGCAGCGGCCGGGCGCTGAGCTGGTCCGCGGCGTCGACGGGCTTGTAGAACGGCGTCGAATGCCGCGTTGCGAGCGTCGTCGTCAGGAAACCGCCGGCGCTGAAGCCCATGACGCCAACCCTCTCCGGGTCGAGATGGAAGCGCGGGGCATTAGCGCGAATGACGCGCATCGCCCGCTGGGCGTCGGCCGGCCCGACAACGGCTGGATCGGCCCAGCCGTCCCTCGCCAAGCGATAGATCAGCACGAAACAGGTGATGCCCGCGCGATTCAGGACGTTGGCGATGTGCGCGCCCTCATGGTCGAAATAGTTCCATTCGAAGCTGCCGCCCGGAATGATCAGCATGGCCGAGCCATTGGGCTGGGCCGCCGGGAACGCGATCATATACGGCTTCGAGATGCCCTTCGTGCGCCGGCTGCTATAGCCTGGACTCGTCGAGGTCTGCTCGATCACTTCGGTCATGCCGGGATGCACGGCGCCCGCCGGCGGTTGCGGCCACAATCCAATGACCTCGTCCGCTCGCGCTGAACCTGGCTGGGCAAACGCCCTAGTCGCCGTGCTCAGGCCCATCGCCGACGCGCCGGCCAACGCCAAGGGGGATTTTACAAAATCGCGCCGTGAAAAGCTCATAGAAACTCCTGTATTGCGTCCAAACCAATCACGCCTCCCCGAGGGGAGGGCCGGCGCTCCCAACAACAACGCCGCCGCCATGGCCGGGACATGCTCTAGTCGCCGAGCAGCGCCGCGTTGCCCCAGGTGACGACCGTGGGCGCCTTGTTCTTGGCGGAATTGCCGCGCGCCACCAGCTCGACGATCTTCACGCCGGCTATGTTGGCGCTCAGGGGCTGCGCCGCTTGACCGAAACGGGTCGGCTTGGACGTCGCCAGGAGCTTGCCGTCGCCATAGACGGAGAAGGTCACGGCGTCGTCCGTATCGAACGTCGAGTCGTCGACTCCGACCTCGGCGACGAAGCGACGGAATTGACCGTCGGCCCGAACCTCGAACCGCGAGTTGGCGAGCACGCCCAGGCCCGTCCCGTACGCTCTGCCGTCGACGCGCAAGGTCTGCCGGTAGGGCGTGGCGTCGGCCTGCGCGCCGCCCCATCCGGTATAGGCCGGCGGCTCGCCGTCGTCGGTCGTGCCGCCCCAGGGATTGCGCATCCGATGGATGGTGGGATCGGGCTGGGGAAGGACCACGCCGTCGACGGCCGGATTCACCCGTCCGGGCATTTCCGACAGATAGAGGCCCTTGGAGAGCGTGCGCGCGCCGGCGGCGTCGAAGACAAGCGTCTGGCGCGGGTCGAGATGCAGCTTGGTCTCACCGGAGAAGGCGGGCAGCGTCGCGCCGGTCCACAGGTCCTTGAGCGTCACCGGCCCCGCGGCGGCGAACTTCATGTGGCCCGCCGTCAGCGTCACCTCGGTCGGCGCCAGGCCGCGGTTGAAGATCGCCACCGCCTTGTGGCCGTTGCTCAGCGTCTTGACCAGGATCTGAACGTCGTCGGTGTCGTAGGCCAGCACCGCCTGGTTGCCCGCCGGGTCCTGATCGACGGCGATGAGGTCGCTGTTGCCGAGGATGTCCATCAGCGGCTGCGGCGCGTTCCTCAGGTCGTAGCCGATCAGAAGCGGCGCCGACAGCATCGCCCACAGCGCGAAGTGGGACTTGGCTTCGGTCAGATGGCGCTCGTCGAAGTCGCCGTGACCGACGAAGAGCATGTCGGGATCGTTCCAGGAGCCCGGATGGGCATAGAGCGTGCGGTTGGCCGCGCTGTCGAAATTGGCCAGCATTCGCGTCCAGCTGGGCGTGATGTCGTCGCTGGTCCGCGACAGATTGCCGACGTCCTTGGCCCAGGCGCGGACATCGGCCGAGCCCCAGGCGCAGATCGAAAAGACATAGTCGCCGTCGGGATTTGTGCGGCGCAGGGCGTCGGCGACCTGCTGGTAGAGCGCGCGGACGGCCGGGATGTCGGTGCGACGAATTTCCTTCACGTCGACCAGGGGCCCGAGCGCGCGGTACTGGCCGGATTTGACGCTCCCGTTGTCCGGACCGAAGGCGCGGATGCCGCAGGCGTCGACCTTGATGTAATCGAACGCCCAGTCCTTGAAGTAGAGTTCGATGTCCTGCTCGATATGGCCGTACAGCCCGACCTCGCGCTCGGCGACCGTGCCCTCGGGCAGGTTCGGCGCGTTCGGCGCGAAGGCCTGCGAACAGTTGTTGGCGCCGATGTCCGAATAGATTCCGGCCTTCAGGCCCATGGCGTGGATACGGTCGGTAAACGGCCTGAAGCTGGTCTGTTCGGCTCCGCCGACCGCGGCGGACGGAAAGATCGAGGTGCGCACGACCATGCGGCCGTCCGTGGTCCGTCGCTTCAGCCACCAGCCGTCGTCGATGTTGATGTAGCGATAGCCCTTCGCGGCCAGGCCGCTGTCAACGATGGCCTTGGCGGAATCCAGGACCTTGGCTTCGGTGACGTCGGTGTGGAAGGCGTTCCACGAGTTCCAGCCCATGGGCGGCTTTGCGGCGCGTCCCGTCGTCACCGCGGTCCACTGACCCGTCGGCGCCAGCGGATCGGTCGCGGAAAATGCTCCACTGCCGCAACACAACGAAAATGCGAGGCTGCCGAAGAGCACCTTGGTAAATCGCGTCATTACGCCTCCCAGCATATCTTTGCTCAGCATGAATTTTGTTGAGCCCACGTTTCCGAGCCTTTCGCGGCAGGCTGCGACAATGGCCGATCTTGTCGGGATCGGCCGATCCTCTAACCGAACAACTTTTGCTCGCGCGCGAAATTGAGGAACAGCGGCAGCCACAGACCGTCGCTGTCTAACCCGCCGTTGGTGGAGCACTAGGCGCCCGCCAGGATCAGCGGCCGTGGCGTTCGCCAACGCGGTGATACGGCGGATATTCGATCGGCTAGCGAAGGACGGCGCCCACCGTCTTCCAGGTCACGCCGGCTGTCGCACCGTTGCGCCGATGTTTCCTCCCCTTAGCCGTCCGTTGAGTAGGCCCTCGCTGGCCTGACCATATCGCCTAGCCGCTCTTCCCCTCCGAGGGCGGTCAGCGACCGTGGGCCTTATGATTTGTCGTACAATAGCAAGTCGGCTTGTCGCCATGACTTCCTAGTCGCAATATTTTTATACGCGAGGATGTGGCATTTGCGACACGGTGCGGCCGTTGGTGCACCCAGGGCAGGTTGGCTACGCGAAGATCCAGCTTGGCCTCGCGCAAACCTCGGCCCGAAGCCGTCAAGGTCACAACACCAGCAGGGCCGGTCGACTGGACCCGCACCTGAGCGTAGCCGTTGAACGCCCGACGCTTCCACGGCTCGGCGGAGGTGATCATCTGCACCCATCCGAGGTTGCGACCGCCGATGCCTGCCTCGTTGAGTCTTCGTAAGACGCCCTCTGTCCAGACAGCCGACTCCTTCGGGTTGGTCATAGCGGGCGGGGTCCTCCACCGGCGCGCGTCGGCCAAATTGAACGCCATTGCCCTTGGCCGATCGTTCGAGCGGGTCGCGCGATCGCGGGACGGAGGCATGCGCTCCGCGCCTATTGCAGCGCGTAGCGCAGCGTCACCATCGCCGAGCGGGGCGCGCCGGGCAGGTTGAGGTTGGGGCTCGTGCCATGGCCGGAGACGAAATAGTCTTCGTTGAAGAGGTTGCTGACGTTGAACTGCGCGACCAGCGGTCCGAACCGTTTCCAGGCCAGGGCGTCGACCGTGGCGTAGGCCGGCAGGGTGACGGTGTTGCCGGGGTTGGCGAAGCGGTCGCCGACATAGTTGGCGCCGAGGCCGAAACCGTACCGTCCCTGGAAATCCTTGGTCAGCCAGATATTGGCGCTGCGCTCCGGCGTGATGGTGGCGCGTTTGCCCTTGATCGGCTGGCCCGCATCGAAGGCGATGGACTCCGTGACCCTGGCGTCGAGATAGGCGTAGCCGGCGATCGCCCGCCAGCCGTCGGCGAGGTCGAGGTTGGCGCTCACCTCCACGCCATCGGTGCGCTGCACGCCGACCGGAATGATCTTCAGGGTCACGGGATCGGTGACCTTGATGCCGGTTCGCTCAAGCCGAAAGACCGAAACCGTGGCGCTGGCGTGACCGTCCAGGAAGTCGAACTTGCCCCCGACCTCGCGATTGGTGGTTTCTTCCGGCGCGATGTCGGCGTTGCTGGCGGCCAGGGCGAAGGTCTCGCCCGACGGCTGGAACGAGCGGCTCCAAGAGGCATAGTAGGCCTGCGTCCTGGTCGGCTGCCAGACCAGGCCCAGGCGTGGGCTCCAGGTCTTGTCGATCCGCGAAAGATCGGCCAGGCCAGGCAGCCGCTGATCGGTGGCCTGCTCGAAGCGGTCGTGGCGGACGCCCAGCAGGGCCTTCCAGTGTTCGCCCAGCGACACTAGATCCTGGACGTAGACGCCGACGGTCTTGAAGGTCGTCTGGTTGTCGGCGGTCGGGACGCCGGGAACCGTGCGAGCCAGGATCGGCAGCACCGGGTTGAACAGCGACACCGTCGCCACGCCATTGCGGGAATAGGTCAGGGCGTCCTTGACCTGGCGGCCGACCTCGACGCCGTAGAGCAATTGGTGGCGGGCGCCGCCCAGGGCCAGGTCCTGGGTGAGTTCGGTCTGGTTGAACCAGCCATGCTCGTCGCGCTCGACGTTCGACCGGTTGAGGGTCACGGTCTTGGCCGTCTCGTTGACCGAACCCGGGAGGGTGTTGAAGCGCGACAGGCTGTAGTCGTAGTAACGCAGGGCGTTGCGGAACTTCAGGCCTTCGCCGAACTGGTGGGACAGGGTCGCCGTGCCCGAGGCCACCTTGCTCTGGCTGGTGTCGACGTCGCGGGCGTTGGCCGCGCCGTAATAGGCCCCGGCGTCCACGTCCACCGGCCGGCCGCGATAGGCCGGCACGCCGAAGTCGGTGACCCGCTTGTCGCGCAGATAGTCGGCCTGGATCAGCAGCGAGGTGTCGTCGCCCAGCGCCACGGTGGCGGCCGGGGCCACGGCTTCGCGCTTGAGGAACTGGTGGTCGCGGTAGCTGTCGGCCCGTTCGACGGCGCCGGTCATGCGCAGCGCCGCGCCGGGAAGCGCCTTGCCGAGGTCGAACTCGATCCGCCCGTCGTCCCAGGCCCCGAAACTGGCCGTGACCGCGGCGATGTCCAGGCCCGGCTTGCGGGTGACGCGGTTGATCAGCCCGCCGGAGGAGCCGCGGCCGTAGAGCACCGAGGCGGGACCCTTGACCACCTCCACCCGCTCGATGTTCGACAGGTCGCGGAAGTACAGCGCGTCGTCGCGCACGCCGTCGATGAACTGGTCGGCGATCGCCGTGAAGCCCCGGATCGACACCTGGTCGCGCTGGCCGTCGCCACTGGAGAAGCCGACGCCCGGCACGTTCTTCAGCACGTCCTGCAGCGACAGCGCGCGCTGGTCCTGCATGACCTTCAGCCCGACCACGTCGATGGTCTGGGGGATGTCGCGCAGAGGGGCGTCGATCTTGGTCGCCGTCGTCGCCTTGCCTGGATTGTAATCGCCCTTGCGGCCGGTCACCGTGATCCCCGACACGTCGTTGGCCGTTTCCTCCGCCCATGCGGGCGCGGCGGCGAGGAACGGCGCGAGCGCGCAGGCGAACAGCAGGTGACGGGCGGCAGGCGACATAGGCGATCCCCAACAGAAAGAAGATGCGCCTAATAATCATTTGCAATAACGTGTCAACGCCGCAACCTCCACCTTGCTCAGGCGCCCGAGATGGTTTGTGGACGGGAGCTCGAGAGCGTCGCTGACATTTCCGGCCAACCACGCCTTCGCCGCCGCCCGCGATTTCGGAGATCGGCTCGCCGGAGCCGTGATCATGAATACGGTCGTGCCTGGACTCGGCCCGTGGGAGGACTTGCTCGCCAACCCGCGGGTTTGGCATTTCGCCCTTCACCAGATTCCCGGCCTTCCCGAAACGCTCGTTTCCGGACGCGAACTGATCGGAGCGGCGGGGTCTCGGGTTATGGGAGCATCCGCCACGGGCCGGGGAGGATGGACGTTGTCGGCGCGGCGGCCGGCCAGGTCCGCGGCCGACTTTGCGTATTCAGCGTCTAACGGTAAGACTGCCCGCCTCCGTAGTGATCGATGCAGGGATCGATCGAGCTCACCGGCGAATGCGACCCATGGCGATGATCACCGATCCCGATGATTTCTTCACCAAGGGCTGCGGTCGGTGCGCCAGGTTCGCGACCGCCGACTGCTCGACCCGGCGGTGGATCGACGGGTTGAACGACCTGCGCCGGATCTGCCTGGACCTCGGATTGGAAGAAACGGTGAAGTGGGCCCACCCCTGCTACATGCACGCTGGGCGCAATATCGCAATCCTCGCGGCGTTCCGGGGCGACTTCAGGTTCAGCTTCATGAACCCGGCCCTGTTGGTCGACAGCGAAGGCCTATTGGAGCCGCAGGGGCCCAATAGCCGAACGCCGAGCATGATCCGCTTCACCGCTACCGGGCAGGTGGGCGAGAAGCAGGCGGTGATCCGGGCCTATTTGCAGCAACTGATGGACCACGCCGAAGCGGGGACCAAGCCTGCGAAGATCGACCGCGAGATCGATATGCCGGACGAACTGATCGAGGTGCTGGACGCGGACCCGGAGCTGGCCGAGGCCTTCCACGCGCTGACGCCGGGACGCCAGAAAAGCTACCTGTTCGCTCTGCACCAAGCCAAGCAACCGGCGACCCGCCTGACGCGGATCGAGAAGTTCCGCGACAAGATCATCGCGGGCAAGGGCGCTCTGGAGAGATAGAGAGTCGCGACCTCGTCCAGTTCATGGACCATGCGTTCGCGAGCGTCTTCAAGGGCGATCAAGGCGTCAGCCAGGCTTGCGGTGGAACTGCTCGCGCAGTTCGTTCTTGGCGGCCTCCAGCTTGCGCTTGCGCGGCGTTCAGGTTCTTGCCGGCGCGGTTGATATAGAAGGTCAGCATCGACATCGCCGACTGGAACGGCGAGCCCTTGCGGCGATGGCTGTGCTCGGCCGAGCGCTTCAGCGAGGCGGCGATCTTGGCCGGGTCCTCCTGTTCGAAGAGATGGGCCTTCAGGTCGAGCGCGTCGCTGGTTTCCGTGACCTTGGTCGACCACTTGCGGCCCTTGGCGGACTTGGTCATGGCCTCTTCCTTGATCTGCTCGCGATGAAACCCGTCGACCGGCTGGCCTGTTCCGGGCTGCATGAGCCTTCAATCGCGCGAGCAAGAGGGAACAGCCGCCGACACCGGCCGTTTTTTGGTGCGGTGAACGGCGTTCCAGCGCCGCGCTTCTTCCAAAGGGAGGTTCAAATGCGAGTGAGCGACTGCATGACGCGCGGCGTCGAGATCGCCAGTCCCCAGGAGACGATCTGCGACGCGGCCAGGATGATGGCCGATTGCGACGCCGGCGCGTTGCTGGTCGGCGAGAACGATCGGCTTGTCGGGGTGATCACCGACCGTGACATCGCCATTCGCGCCGTGGCCGAAGGCAAAGGGCCGGACGCCAAGGTGCGGGACGTGATGAGCACCGAGGTCCGATATTGTTACGAGGACGACGATGTCGAGGAGGTGCTGCGCAACATGGGCGAGTTGCAGGTGCGCAGATTGCCGGTGCTGAACCGGGACAAGCGACTGGTCGGCATCGTCTCGCTCAGCGATCTGGCGATGCACGGCGCCAGCACAACGGCCGGCCAAGCCCTGGGCTACATCGCGCGGCCGGGCGGGGAGCATTCGCAAACCCGCCATTGAGGGAGCGCCGGGCACGGTCAGGCGATCGGTTGTCCCTGGCGGAAGGTGACCGGACCAGGGCTTGCGAAACAGGACGACCCAAAGCACGGCCGGAGCGATCCCGGCCAGATAGGTCGCGGCCGTATAGACCAGCCGGGCGATCTGGGCCGGGGATGCACCTCCTAGGTGTGCGCGGCTTCGGCGTGGATTTCGCCGACCGACCAGGCCTTCACCAACGGGTAGATCTGGTAGAGGGCCGACAGGCCGAAGATGATGTAGACACCGCGCGCCACGGCCGAGCCTTCTCCGAACAGATAGGCGACGAAGTCGGTCTGGACCAAGCCGACCAGTCCGGCGTCGAGACCGGCGACGATGGTGAGGATCAGGGTGACGAGGTTGAGCGCTTTCATGACGCGTCTCCTTGCATGGGGAATCAACCCGATCGCCCCAAACGCGTTCCTTCCCCCGGATGGCCGCCCTTCCGCCCATCGGCGTCTTGGCGATGAGGGCCGCAGCGGCCACCAATCCTGGCCCGATCAACGTCAAGGCCGCGTTGGCCAACTGCTCCCACGCGAACGCGTTTTGAAGGTCAGGTTTCCGAACGGTTTGAATGTCGGCTGATGGCGCAGAGCGGCGGTCGCTAGTTCCCGACGGCTACTGCGCCTCACGCGTCGTGGTGACTTTCCCGAAGACCGGCGCCGGCACGCTCGTCAGCCGGTCTGTGGCGTCACCCGTCAGATCGAAGAAGACGATCCGATTGGCGCCGCGACGCATCCACGGCGCGGGCGCGTACAGCGTGTGTACGGGTCCAATCGACCAGAAACGACCAAGATTACGCGCGCCGAGCCAAAGCTGCCCTTTGTGAAGGCCGCGCATGTCCAGATAGGTGTCGGCCGGCTGATCCACCGTCATCTCGGCCTCGTAGAAGCATGGTCCGGCGCAGGGTTCCGGCGATAGGCGCAGCTTGGACGGATCGTCCATCGGCAAGCGGAACATGCTCCAATCGTCCAGCGGCTTGCCGTCCAGGGTGACGGGACCGGTCAGCCCCGTCTGCTCGCCCCGGATCGCGTGCGAATAGTTCACGCGCCCGGTGTTCTCGACCAGGATATCGAGCGTGGCGGCGGCGCCCTGCCGGGGCACCTCCACTGTTTCCTGGGCCAGACGACGATCGAGCGTGCCGACCAGCTTCTGGTCGACATAGACCTGCGCGTAGCTGTGCATGCCCTTGAGGACCAGCGCGCCGCCCTTCCCCTTGGCGAGAGGGACCCGATAGAGGACGTAGCCGTAGTTCTGGCCAAGCTCCTCGAACGTCAGCGGCCGCTCGGCGCGAACGGGCTCGGGAAGATTGCGCCACAGCGAGGCGCTACGGCGGATCGGGGAGATCGGGAAGGTGGCGGCGATGCTGGGCGCCGGCGTCGGCGCGGCCGGCGTGCCCGTGACCTCGGCGATGACCGAGGCCAGCAACCCGTACTTGTAACGCGGATTGCCCGCTTCATCGAGCGGCGCGTCATAGTCGTAGCTCGTCGTATCCGGGTGATAGTCCGCGCCGGTGTGCGAATCCGCGCCGTTCATCCAGCCGAACGTGGTGCCGCCGTGGAACATGTACAGCGACACCGAATAGCCGCGCTGCAGCATGAAGCGCAGCTCTTCGGCTTCCTTGCGGCCATCGGTCTCGTGGTGATCCTCGCCCCATTTGTCGAACCACCCCGCCCAGTATTCGCCGACCATCCGCACGCCGTCGGGGCGGAACGCCTCCAGCTTGGCGACCGATTTCTCGGCGCCGCCCGAGCCGAAGTTCACCACGGAGGGCAGATTCGGCAGCGAGCCCTTGGCGAGGTCGGAGGCTTGGTTGGAGGTGAACAGCACGCCGTCGGCCAGCCCGGCGCGGCGGTAGGTCGCCTCCAGCCCTTCGAGATAGGCCTTGTCGTCGCCGAACGCGCCGTATTCGTTCTCCAACTGCACCGCGATGATAGGACCGCCATTGCGCAGCAGCAGCGGCTTCACCTCCTGGCCCAACCGCACCATCCACCGCTCCACGGCGGCGGTGTACTTCGGGTCGGTCGAGCGCAGGACGAGGTTCCGGTCCTTCAGCAACCACGCCGGATAGCCGCCCAGTTCCCATTCGGCGCACACATAGGGGCCCGGGCGCAGGATCACGTCCAACCCTTCCGCCTGCGCGGCGCGGATGAACGCCGCCAGATCGTTCTGGCCGGTGAAGTCGTAGACCCCGGGACGTGGTTCGTGCGCGTTCCAGAAGGCGTAGGTGGTGATCGTGTTCAGGCCCATCGCCTTGGCCTTGCGCAGGCGATCATGCCAATAGGCGCGCGGGATGCGGACATAGTGCATCTCGGCCGAAATGACCTGGTAGGGCTTGCCGTCCTTCAGGAATTTGCCGTCGCTGACGGCGAAGCTGTGGGCCGGCGCGCCGGGCTGCGCCCCGGCCGAAATGGCGTCGGGCAAGGCGGCCTGGACGCCTTGCCAACCGCTGCAAGCCATCGCCAACGCCAGCAGAGCCGTGCGCCAGCTCCGGTTGAACTTCGCCATGCCATTCTCCCTTTTATGTCTGACTAATCTTGGTGCGGCGGCATGGCAAGGCTCGGGGGAGTCGCTGTAAATACGCTCTCGGTATGCTGGCCATGGTTTGCAATCGAAAATAGGTCAGACAATTAGATCGGGCATCGCCGAGGCGCGCCACGTCGTTCGTCCGTCCCTCGAAAGTCGCAACGCCGTGGGCCGAGCCGAGCGGATCGCCACAGACCTGGATCGGCGTCACGCAACCTCGTCCATACCGATGTCCGAGACCCATGCCGTTGAAGATCAAGACCTTCGTCGGCTTCTCGTCTCAGACTGTGATGCCGACTTGACCAAAGGTGATCCGGCGACCGTATCGATCGAAAGGCGAAGCTGGCGCGGCGGCATGAAGCCAGCCTAGCCAAACATTCGCCCGCTGGCCGGGGCTCAAGACGATGAACGACCCTATTGGGCGGTCAGCTTGCGGCGACTTCGTCCAGGGCCCCGAGCCGGCGAGCCGGCGATCAGCAGGTCGGCGACGGCCTCGGCGATCGGCAGGCCCGTCAGGCTCTCGTAATAGGTGAAGGCCGGCGAGGGATTGACCTCGAAGCAGCACCAGTCGCCGTCTGGCGTTCGCCGCAGGTCGATGCCGGCGAACGCCAGGCCGAGGTCGGCGGCGAGCCTCAGGCAGCGCTCGGCGACCGCCTCCGGCAGCCGGCCTTCGGTGATCGACACGGGCAGGTCCTGGCGGTGGGCGTAACGATAGTCGTCGGCCTCGGTGGCGATCTCGCAGGTGAACAGCCGCTCGCCGACCACATGGACGCGGAAGTCGCGACCTGGCACGTGGGCCTGGAACTGGGTCGGGCACCAGGCGATGTCGTCCAGGCGATCGAGATCGTCGTCGGTCAGGCGCGAGACGATGCTGCGCACCCCGCTGACCGACTTGTAGATCACCGCGCCGTGGCGTGCGCGGAAGGCCGCGGCCGCAGCCGGATCGGTGGTGACCAGGGTTTGCGGCGTTCGAAAGCCGCGGCGGGCGATCAAGGCGGCCTGGTACGGCTTGGAGCCGTTGGTGGCCATGGCCGCGGCCGGATTGACGAGCTTGGCCGGCGTGACGTCGAGGAATTCCTGGATCGCGGCCTCCAGTCCCGTGGCGTGGGCGACCAGCGCCGCGTCGGCGTCGGGATCGAGCAGGGTGGAGGTCCCGTAGCTGCGAACATAGACGCCGACGATCTCGGCGAGCGCGCAGCGGTCGGGGCCGACCCGGAGTTCGCCGGAAAGACCTGACGCGTCGAGCCTGAGGTCGAGCGCCGTCTCGGCCGTGCGGCGCTGGTCGACATGGAAGACCGGCGCGCCGCGGCGCGCGAGCGCGGCCTGCGCCGCGGCCAGCGGCCCGTCGCTGGAGACGCCCCAGAGCAGGATCACGCGGTCGCCTCGGCGGCGCGTGCGCAGAACACCCGAACCTCGCGCGCGATCTGAGCGTCCGTCAGGTCGACATGGGGATGGGCGCGCAGGATGGCCAGTCGCTCGTCCGCGTCGAAGGCGACGGTCAGCAGGTCGGCGTCCGCGGCTTGCGCCAGGAGGACGGCGGCATCGGCCTGGCGTCGGTCGTGCGCGCCGAAGGCCGTCTTGCCCACCACCGTCACCAGGTTCGGCGGGGGCTCGATCTGTTGTGGTCGGCCGAGGGCAAGGCTCCGCCGAAGCGGCGCGGCGGCAAGCCCCAACCCCAGCGCCAGGCGCCGCCAGGCGGCTTCGGATCGCAGCGGTCCGCACAGGCACTGCGGCGTGGGGCGGTTGACCGTCGGACGCCCCAAGCCGAAGAGCAGGGCCAGCAGGAAGGCCGTCATCTCGGCCGCGACATAGGCGCGGTCCTCCTCGGCGATGTGCGGCAGGTCAGCCTGGCCGACCCCGGACAGCCGGGTCAGCACGCAGCCGATCTCCGCCACCGGCAGGATTTCGCCGCCCGCCAGGGCAAGAGTCGCGCCGGGGTCGTCCGGCTCGTATCGCCAGCCGGCGCGCGACAGGTCCCTGGGCGTCGCCAGCGCAACCTCGCCGGGGCCGGCCTGGAGCGCGAAGCGGCGGGCCGGCGCGTCCCAGGCGCCGGCCAGAACCAAGAGCCGGGCCGGTTTCGCCTCCTCGACCGTCAAGCCGACGGCCTGGAGAGGTCGGGCCGCTCGGCGGGCCGGATGAAGGCGCGGCCCGTGGCGACGATCGCCTCGACGTCGGGCGGGACGATGTCTTCCTGGTCGGCTGTTTCGCCAGCCAACGGCGCGAAGGTCAGATCCGGCGTCATCTGCCGGTCGCTGGTCTTCTCCGCCAGCTTCTCCACCGCCAGCTTGTCGGAGGTCTTCTCCCGATCCTTCTCCTTCTCCTTCTCCTTTTCTTTTTCCTTCTCCTTGGTGTCCTTCTCTTTGATTTCCTTGGTGTCCTTTTCCTTGACCTCCTTGGTGTCCTTGTCCTTCTCCTTGGTCTCCTTGGTGTCCTTGGTCTTCGGACGGACATGGGCGACAGCCACCTTGGTGCGCGCGTGGTCGCCGTTCGAGGTGGCGATGATCTGGAAGTCGCCCACCGCGGAAGAGGTGAAGAGGCCGTTCTGGCTGATGCTGCCCCCGGCTGGACCCTGGACGCTCCAGGTGACGCCGGTGGGGGACGCGCCGCCGGATTCCTGAGCCGAGAACTGCTGATTGCCGCCGACGAAGATGGTCACCTCCGCTGGCGTGATCGCTAGGTTGATCACCTGCACGGTCAGGCTCGCCTGCTTGGTGACGCCGAGCGCGGTGGCGGAGATCATCATCTGCAGGGTGCTGGCCGGCGCCGTGGTGATGAAGGTGAAGGTGGCCTGGGTGCTGCCGGGAGGGATGCTGACGGTGGCTGGCGGACGGGCCGCATCGCCCGAGGACGATAGGGTCACGCCGAACGCAGTCTGGGCCGGTCGGTCGATGGTCACTGTGCCGGTGATCTGGTCGCCCGGATTGGCCAGGCCTTTGGTGAGGCTGAACTGGATCAGCTTGGGCGGGGGAATCTGCAGCTGCAGATAGAGCCAGCTCTCGAAGTCGCTGGACTTCACTCCGTCGCCGGAAGGCAAGTCCAGCTCGATGCGCTGCGTGCCGTCGGCGCGGAAGCCTGACTTGCCATAGACGCGACCGTCCAGATAGAGCCGCTGGCCGCCCTGTTCCGACCAGATCATCGCGCCGTGCAGCTTCACGCGCAGCCGCACCCGCTGGATGTTCTGGCCAATCAGGAAGGCGGCGAGGTTGGCGAGCTCCGCCCCGGCCTGCGCCGGCTTCCAGGACAGAACCTTTGGCGAGGGCAGGGAGACCTCGCCATTGAGCGGGGTCGATAGCTGGACCATGGCTGTGGCGTCGGCCGTGGGGTTGAGGGACTTCAGCGGCACGGGCATGTCCAGCAGCACGCTGATGATCGCCTGGCCGGAATCGCCCACTGGCGCGGTCATCGGCCCATCGAAGAAGATCTGCAGGCCTGCCGACTTCAGCGGATCCTGGGTGATGACGTCGTCGTGCACCCAGTTGACGCCCGTCACATGCATCGCCGGCGGATGCTCGGCGATCGGGGTGAACATCATCCGACAGTCCTGCAGCGACAGGACGCGTTTGTTCAACGTGCCCACGCCCAGCCGGCACAGGGCGTGCGGCTGGTTTCGCGGCGGCTGGGGTGTGGTGAACGGCCAGTCGAGCTGGCCGGTCAGGGCGCGCGCCGGCACCAGCCAATAGTCGCCGGTCTTGTAGGTCCCGGCCTCGAACTTCACCTGCACGCCGTCCTCCAGCTCGATCCAGCCGTCGGCGGTGGTTGCGCTCGAAAGCGCGATCTCGCCGCCATCCCAGCGGCGCAGCTTGGGATGGAGGGCGGCGTCGACGGCGGCGGGCGCGGCGGTCAGGGCTACCAACCGACTGGCCTCCTCGACATGCTCGATCCGCAGCAGCGGGCCGGGCTGGCCGGTCAGCTCGACAGTGTCGCTGACCAGTTCGACGGTCTGACCGTTGGCGAAGCCCAGGGTCGTGTCACGGCCGAGGTCATGGACGGTGAGTTGCTGGCCGTTGAACGTCTCGACCGCGGTGACGACCGAGCCGTTGTCGCGTGACCACTTCAGCGTGGCGGCGCCGCGATCGCCGCCTTGGTGGATCTCGATCCGATAGAGCTGGTTCTCCAGCCGCTGATAGCCGGCGGCGGGCGGCGTGAGACAAGGGTCGTCGCCCGAGGCCGAGGGAGCGCCGCGAGCGCTCATCAGCCCGCTGGTCGGTGCGACAAGCCGATCCCATTCGCTGAGCGCGGCGCTGCAGGTGATCCCGCTCGAGTCGGGCGTCTTCACCGGCAGGATCTTGACCTGCCAGACCGTCTTGAGCCGGATAGTGGTGTCGGCGCCCGCCAGCGCGACCTCCCGGATGTCCGGATCCTCGATGCCGGTCACCGGTCGCCGCCAGGCCTCGAGATAGAAGATGGCGTCGGTGGCGCCGGCGTTGGTGAGCACGGAGATGAGGTCCGGCGCGCCCGGATAGTCGGGTTGTTTCAGATAGTCGACGTCGGCGAGGTTCTCGCAGAGCAGGCCGCCGACATAGTAGCGGCCGGCGCTGATCATGACCTTCGTCCCATCGGTCGTGAGCCTGAAGCCGGCGTTGTGCACCGGTGCGCCCGCAGCGCCGATCACGTCGATCGCTTGCGTCTGGGCGTGGTGGCGCAAGATCGACTGCTGCTCGTTCCAGTCGGCGTCGAGCTGCACCCGGCCCTGCTGCATCACGACGCCGGCGTAGCGCTTGCGAGCGTCGAAGGTGTCGCGACTGATGTCGGCGGTCATGGTTTAACCCCTCTTGTGTCGGTTCAGGTCGCGAAAACCAGGACCGCTTCGAGACCAAAACGCAGATATTCGTCGAGCCGCACGCGAAGGTTGGTTTCGCGTTGCGGCTGGTAGAGTTCGCGGAAGGCGCCCAGCTCCGCGCCGTCCTCCGCGCCTTCGCGGATCGAGGCCGGCGTCCGGCGGCTGAGCTGGCCGTAGCCCGGATCGCCGAAGCGAGCCGAGGTGAACACCGGCTGGGCGAAGATCGCGTCGTCCCCGGCTCCAGGCAGGCAGCGGTAGGGCCTAGGCGTGCGCGAGCCGGGCGGCAGGTAGCAGAAGCGCGTGCAGCCGACATCGCGCCGGTCGACCCAGACCGGGGCGAGCCAGCTGTCGCCAGCGGCAAGGCGCGCGACAAAGAGGCTGTTTTCCACCTCGTCCACCCGTCGGGCGTGGACCTTGCCGATCACCGTGCAGTTGGACATCGTCAGCGACGCCCCGCCCGCCGCGCCGTCGAGGGCGGCGTAGGCGGTCGCGTCGGGCGCGCCGGCGTCGATGATGCTGTTGCTGATCGAGATCCGGGCCCCGGGGGCGGCCAGGATCCCGCCCAGGATGCAGTGGTCGATCTCCACCGAGACGCCGGCCTCGACGATCAGCATCGGCTTGCCGGGTTGGGCCGGCTGGCCGGCCGCGGTGCGGCTGACGCCCGGGGTCAGGGTGCAGTGGCGCAGGTTCAGATGCTGTAGCCTGTTTTCGGCGGCGGCCGGGACGCGGATCGCCGCGCCGGCGATCCACAGACCGTTCAGGCTGATCGAGGTGAGGTCCGCGCCGGTGACGACGAGCTCTTCGCCCAAGGCCAGGAAGGGCACGCGCTGATCGGCGGCGCGCAGCTCCACATGGGCGCCCGAGGTGGTCGCCTTCAGGGTGAGAGTCTCGGCGTAGCGGCCGCTGTCGACGATCTCCACCCGCCCGCCGCCGGCGATGGCGTCCAGCGCCGCCTGAACGTTCGGATGGTCGGCGGGCACCAGGGTCGGCGTCTGGTCACTGACGAAGCTGGCCTCGCGGTCGTAGCCTCCGCCGCCCAGCGCACCGGCCAGGCCGTAGTGGTAGCTGACCTTCGGCGGGGCGCCGGGCGCGGTCCCAAAGGCGATGCGGCCCAGCTGCGGGTCGATCGCCACCTTGCCGGCCGCTGGCGTGTGGGCCCAGGCGTTGCCTTTCGCGTTGGAGAGGTCGCAGACGGTCAGTGCGTCGATCGCCACCCCTTCGATGAACAGGCTCTTGTCCGCGCCATAGTGCTCGGCCTTGGCGGCGGCGAAAGCCCGTCGTGTCAGCGGCTGGGAGACGTTCAGCGCCGTGGTGCGCGCGCCGGCCGCGGTCGGAACCGCTTGGGTGAAGAGGGCGAGCGGCGCGCCCTGCGGACTGAACAGGAAGCGCTTGGCGTCAACCTTGGCGGCGGTCGCCGCCGTGATCGGCTGGGATTGCAGACGCCAGAGATGAACGCCAACCGTGGAAACGTTGCGACGGGGCCCCGGGCTTCGCAGCTCGGCGGTGTGGGCGAAGGGATCGAAGGCCCCGCCGAGCCGCTCGAGCGGCTCGGCCTGCCGCACGTCGGCGAAGGCCGGTGGCGCGACCCTCAAGTGGTTCATGTACTGGGTGGTCGCCAGCGTCCGATAGTGCTCGACCACGCAAGCGCCCCAGCCGGTGACGTCGCGGGCCAGGGTCTCCAGGGTCGCGGCCGTGCCCTTGCCGCGGCGCAGGCGAATGGTGTCGGCGATCTCGGCGCGCGGGCTGCTGATCTGGGCCGTGACCCCGTGCAGCGGCTTGTACCCGATCAGATCGCCGATATAGGGCGCGACCCAGTCGGCGCACGTCTCGATGAACTGGTCGTCATAGAGCTGGTCGAGGTCCTCCTCCAGGACCGCGATCTGTTCGGCGATCGCCTGAATCAGGGCCTCGAGCGCGCCGGTCTCCTGGTCCCGGGTGCGGCTGAAGGCCGGCAGCAGCTCGTAGAGGGAACGGGTGTCGAAGCTCATGGGCGTATTCCCACCAGGCTGAGCGGGCGCGGATCGAGCGTGAGCAGCTCGGCCGCGGATGGCGCGCCGACCGAGCCGGACCGGGGGGCCGCCGCCAGCAGCACATCGGCGACGCCGGCCGCTTCGTCGGTGCGGAAGAACTGGTCGATCTGCACGGCCACTACCCCCGGCGTCGTCTGGGCGGCGGCTAGGGCTTCGCTCAACGTCACCGGCTGGCCGAAGGCCCGGGCCTGGAAGGAGAAGCGCGCCCGAAGCCTCGCCTCCACCGCCGCCAGCACGGGAGATATCTCCAGGTCAGGGGCGACGACAATTGTGGCCGAGAGCCGGAAGAAGGCGTCGCGATAGGTCTGGACGCGCAGCGCCACATTGGGGTCGCCCGCCTTGCGCATCGCCGCCAGCAGATTGACATGCGTGCGGCTCTCGGGCGGCAAGGCCGCGCCGTCGACCCCGCCGACGGTAACGAAAACGCCGCGCGTGGAGCCGATCCAACTCCAGGTCGCCAGGGCCTTGGCGACGCCGGCGAAGGCCCTGGCGAAGTCCTCGTAGTCTTGCAGCGAAACGATGCGATCGAGGGTCAGGATGGTCAGCGCCGCATTGCCGCGGATCTCCTCCAGGGTCTCGGCCCCAGCCGCGCCGCTCGCCGCCAACGGATTGGTCACGGCGCGCACGCCGGGCGGCCTGACCGGCAGGAGAGTGAGGCGCGCGGCGTCGACGTCGCCCGCCATTCCCATGCCCTTGCGGTAGACGGCCGTGATGTTCTCCTGGCCGGTCGCGGGCCGGGCCCCGGCCAGCCCATCGCCGAACATCACCAGCGTTTGGCCGCCGTCGGTGGTGCGGGTCGTGTAGACATGCGCATCCGGTCCGCAGCCGTGGAAGTTGGCTACTTCCTGCCAGAGCGCGCCGTTCACGCGGACCCGCAGAGTGGACTGGGCGCCGCTAGGCGCGTCGCTGCTGACATAGGTCAGTGGCGGCTGGCGTAGGGCGAAGGTCTGGAAGGTCCGGCTGGCGTCGCCGCTTCCCAGAACCTCGCTCACCGTCTCGCCGTGGGTGGCCAGCGCCACATTGGCGTTGAGGGTCACGGTCGCGCGGACATAGCTGTTGGCCAGCGCCTGCTGAAACTGCAGGGTGGTGGATCCGCCGATGAAGTAGATCTCGGCGATGGTCAGAACCTCGCTGGCCGTTACCCCCTCGAGATCGTCGCGGACGCCCGTCAGGATCACCGTCTGGCCGATCGACAGGTCGAAGTAGGGACCGTCCAGGGTGATGCTGTCGCCTTCGATCGGCTCGGGGATCGGCAGATCGGCCAAGGACAGCGGCTCGCTGTGCAGGTGGACGGTGGCGCCGCGCAGGGTGAAGTCGGCGAAACCGTCGCTGGAATCGAGCCTCAGACGCGTCACCTTGGCGCTTAGCGAGAAGTCCGAGCGCGAGATCTCGGCCACGTCCTCGATGCGGTAGACCCGCTGACTGTCCTGGTCCTCCAGGATCACATAGCCGCCGATGGCGATCCCCTCATAGACGCGATCGAGGTCGATTTCCCGCGCCTGGGACTCGTCGGCGAGGGTGCGGGGGGTGCTGTCCCAGTCGGTCGGATAGGCGCCGCCGCTGGCGCGCTGCTCGGCGGGGAGGGACAGGTACTTGGGCGCATTGTGGCCGAAAATCCCGGCCTTCTGGTGGAAGGCGAACAGGCCTTGCGACGGCGGCAGGGCGCGGTGAGCGGCCTGGCGGCGCAGGTTGATGGTCAGGGCCGGAAGCGACCAACGCTGGACACGGGCCATGGCGTGCAGGTCGTGCTGACGCCAACTGCGGTTCAGCATCGTACTGGCGACCAGGCGGTTGGTCAGCGAAAGCCGTTCCACCACGAAGAGCCCGATCGGCAGGATCGGCAGGCGGAAGGGCGGCGGGTCGGGCGGATCCTCGGTCAGCTCGACCCGGGTGACGCCGGCCGCGGGATCGCCGGTCGCCTTCAGCACCCGCAGCACCGCCACGCTGTCGGCGATGATCAGCAGGGGCGCGCCAGGCTGCAGGCCGACGGCGGTGCCCTGCAGCACCAGCCGCTCGGCGTCGGCGCTCAGTATCTGGGCCTGGGTGGTCGCGGGCGGAATGGCGTTCCACTGCGGTCGGGCCTCGATGGCCTGGGCGGTCTCGAAGGGCTGGGGCGTCTCGCCGGGACCGGGCAGACTCTGGACCTTCAGGCCCGCGGGCAGGGTCTGCGGCTGGGCGGCCTGGGCCGGGGCGCCGGGCGCGGTTTCCAGGGTGAAGGCCAGATAGACGCTGGCGGCGACCCCGGGCCGAGGCTCGTAGTCGATCAGCCGACCCAGCTCGATCAGAGAACGGCGCTCGGTGGCGGTGCGCAGGTAGGATTCATTGGCGATCCGCTCCTGATAGAAGCTGATCACCTCGGCCATGGAGGCGAAGGCGTCGACCAACGCCGTGGTGATGTCGGATGAGTCCTGGACGTTCAGGCCACGCCGCCGCGCCAACTGATCCAGCACGGTGTCGCGGTAGGCCGCGTGCACGCCGATCCGGTAGCTGATCGCCGACAGACCCGGCCGGTTCGTGACCCGCAACGGGGTGCGCAGCGGCGCGTCGACCACGACGGGGTGGGCGTTCTGGTTCATTTTCCGCCCTCCATGGTCACCGTGAAGACCCCGCGCTCAGGGTGGTCTGGATCGTTGTCGAGCCTGGGAATCTCCAGCCGTGCGAAATCGAGCCGGCCCTGGCTCAACCCGCGACTCCGGGTCCGCTGAGCGCGGGCGAGTTGCAGCCTGCCGAGGGCCATCATCGGCAGGCGCGGGGCGTCGGGCCGATCTTGCCGCTGGAAGCGCGTGACCTCCATCCAGGCGACCCCGTCGACCGCCTGGGCGGCGGCATAGATGGCGCTGAGATAGACGGGCTGGCCAAAGGTGAAGTTGTCGGGGTGGAAGACGCCCAGGCGGCCGTCGAGGGTCAGGCCCGAGCTGAAGACATCGAGCACGGCCCGCTTCACGTCGGCGCGGAAGTGATCCGGCTTGGCGGCGACGGTCAGGGCGATCTCCAGCGAGACATAGGTTGGCGCGTCGATCTCCAGGTCGTGGCCGGCCAGGCGGTAGGGCTCCAGGAAGTCGCGCATCGTCTGGTCGAAATCGGCGTCGATCGGCAGCCCGCCCAGCCGGTCGACGGTGACGAAGACGGTGGGCCAACTGCCGGTCCAGCGGAAAGCGGCGGCGGCGCGCTGCACCTCCGGATGGCGCTCGGCGGCGGCCTGGTAGTCCTCTGGCGTCACCGCCCGCTGTTGGCTGCGGAAGGCGAAGGGCGCAGTCTGGCGCACGTGCTCCAGGCTCTCCGGAGCGGCCCCGCCACGAGCGGGCAGGGGATTGCGCACCCCGCCGACCTTGGCGTCGTCGCTCAGCAGGTGGCGGATGGTGTCGGCGGCGACGTTGCCGCGTACGGCCTGGCCCACCCGATAGGTGGCGGCGAACGCCGTGCCAGGCGCCGGGCGCTGGCCGTGCGCGTCGTCGCCGAAGCGCAGCCAGGCCGCGCCGTCGTTCTCGGTCTCGACGACGAAGTCACAGGCGTCGGGCTCGCTCTGCAGCAGGTCGCGCCGGGCCGTCCAGGGGATGGGCGCGGCGCCTTCCGGCGCGCCGGCCAACCGGATGGCGGGCAGGGCGCGGCCCTGGGCGACGGTCAGCGCCGCCTTGGCCGAGGTGGGCGGGTCTGCGGGGTCGTAGGGAACGGCGAAGACCAGCGGACGACGCGCCAGTCGAGGGCGGAAGCGCGCCGGGATCGGGGTCGGATCGCCAGGCGCGCAGGGGTCGGTGGTGACCGCCGGACGAAACAGGCTGGGCGCGGGCGCTGTCCCCAGGTCTTCGGTCACCACGGTCGCGCCATGGTCGGCCAGCACGATGTTGCCGCGTACGACGGTGATGTTCTGGACCTCGCGCGTGCCGCCGTCCTCGGTGCGGATTTCGTTGGAGATCTGCAGGCTGAACGGGATGGCGTCCTCGCGGCTCCATTCGATCTGGGTGATCGCCAGCGGCTTGGGTTTGGCGCCCGAGAAGTCGCCCAGGGGGTCGGAGCCGACCGCCACCCTGGTCAGGCGCACCGCGTGGCGGCGAGCGGGGTCGGCGTCGGCGGTCAGCCCGGACGTGCGGCCCAGCACCTCCTCGAACAGCAGCACGTCGCCAGGTCGCAGCTTGTCGAGACCGCCGCGCAGGGTGGCCCGGGTCGATCCCGCGGGCAGCCAGCAGGCGCGGTCTCCCCAGGTGTGGAAGGGGATCTGGTTGTGGGCGGCGAAGATCGCGACGTCGTGCAGGGTCTCGAACACCTCCGGCCGGAACCCCATGGCCTGGGCGACCTCCGGCATGCCCGGCGTCGCCCGGGCGCCGAGGTTCGGCACGCTGGTCAAGGCCTGGGTTCCCTTGGGCACGACGGTGTCGGCTTCGGCGCGGAGGTGCAGGAAGGTGCGGGCGTTGACGCCGTCGCCGATCACGTAGTCGACCAGCCGGGCGTGGCGGCGCACCGAGATCCGCCGCCGCGCCGTGCCCAGATAGGCCTCGGTCGCCACCGCGTCCTGGCGATAGCTGAGCACGTCGCCGACATGGGCGAACAGCTCGACCAGGGTGACGCCGATGTCGGCGGGACTGCGCTCGGTCCATTGCGGGGCCAGCACGGACATGCGGTCCAGCATCAGCTGCCTGAGGCTGGTGAAGTCGCGTGACAGATAGTCGAGCTGCGGCGCGGCCGGCGGCGGGCCGTTGGGCGCCGTGGGCGCCTCGCAGTCGAAGTCGGTCGGGCAATCGGACTTGAAGCTGAACGGGACTTCGGCGAGCATCGGATCCAGAGTCGCGGCGTCGAACGCCGAGCCGATCGCCGACCGCAGCGCCAGCCGGTAGGTCGAATGATCGCCATACGCCGCAAGGCGCAGGACCACGACGTCGCCATCATAGGTCACGGTCAGCACGCGGATCGTGCGGATCCGGTCGCCGCCGTCGATCACCACATTGGCCGGCGTCAGGCCGGGCGGCGGCGGGGTCTTCAGGAAATGCATCCTGAGGACCTTCTGCCGCTCGGCTCGGGTCGGGGCGTCGGCGTCCAGCACTTCGACATAGTCGACGCCGTTCAGCGTCGAGGCGAGGACCGCGTCGCGCCGGCGCCGGTCGCAGCTGGCATAGGGGCTGATCATGACGAGGTCCCCGTGATCACCTGCGTGGTCTCGCGCTGCTGGGTGGCGCGGACCACGTACTTGACCTGCACGGTGAGGATGGCGTCCTCGGACTGGACCTCGACCTGTTCGATCTGCACCAGGTCGCCCAGCCACTGCTGCAGCGCGCCCTGGATCAGGAACTGGATAGCCATGGCCACCTCGGCGCTGTTGGGCGCGAACGTCATCTGCCGCAGGCCGGTGCCGAAGGTCGGCCGGTTCACCCGCTCGCCCTGGGCGGTCAGGAGGGTCTGCTCGACGAGGTCGCGGATGTGGCTGGCTGTGTCGGTCTGCGCCGTGCGCCCGGCCGCGTCGATCCAGTAGGGAAAGGCGATATGGTTCATTGCGCCTTCACCCGCGGCTGGGCGACGACCACGGTCAGCGGCGTGCCGGTGGGCGTGCAGATCGACTGGCTGTCCATCATCAGCAGCGGCTGGCCGCCACTCTTCACCCGCATCGAGCCGGTCATCCACTGGGCGGTGGCGCAGGGCGGGTTGGGCGTGCCGGTCAGGGCGCAACCGGCGACCGCATAGATCGTCGTCTGCAGGACGGTGGGGTTGCCGCCGACCTTGACCCGGGGATTGGGCGCGGTGGGTTGGCTCTGGCCGGCATGGGCGCAGATGACGGTGGAGGAGGTGTCCAGCAGGAAGCCCATCAGATCACCTCCAAGGCGCCGTCATTGACCGAGACCTTCGGGCCGACCAGTTTGATCGTCCCGCCCATGCCGTCGTTGATCTCGATCCCCTGGGCGTTGAGGACGATCTTCTTGCCGTCGGCGGTCTCCAGCGTGATCCCGCCCGCGCCGGGCAGGTCGGACAAGGTGACGGTGAGGGTGTCGGTCTTGATCACCTTGGTCTGGGGCAGGGCCATGGCCGGCGGCCATTCGCCGATCCCCCAGAAGCAGCCGCTCCAGATCGGCGCTTCGGGATTGCCGCCCTCGAACTCGACCCAGACATTGGCCCCCTCGGGCGGCAGGGCGAAGAAGCCGACGCCGGAGCCGGCGAAGGGCGCGCAGGGCAGGGCCCAGACCTGAGCATCGCCCAGCGCCTGAGGGGCGGTGACCTGCAACCGGCCCATCAGCATCGGGTCCTGGTTGCCCTTCACCTTGCCGCGATACTTGCCAAACAGCAGGGTCATGGAACCACCGCTGGGGTGATCGCCCCCGTCCCTTCGCGCGACAGGCTGAAGCGCTGCTTGTACTTGCCGTGGCTGATCGCGTGGCTGACGCTCTTGACGTAGTAGAGGCCGTCGTGGGTGAAGCCCACGCCGCGGACGCCGACGATGTTGCGCGGCTTCAGGACACCGCCGTAGCGCTGGCCGTCGAGCTCGCCCTGGGCGGTGACCACGTTGTCGACCGACTTGTCGGTGATCCCCTGGGCGCGGGCGTAGGCCTGGGCGACGGTCAGGCCGGCGCCCTTCTCCAGCAGGGTCTTGCGCACGTTCGGCAACTGGAATGGCAAGGCCGGCATCGCCGCCAGCGGCGGCATCCGGGTCGCGACGAAGGTCATGACCGGGATCTCGACGTTCAGGTCCTTGTCCTGGACGCTGTCGTTGACGATCGTCGGCGCCAGGCCGTTGTAGGTGAAGTTGATCGACTCGACGTTGGTCTCGGGGCCCATGTTCACCGATAGCGCCCGCTGGGGGGCGCCGGCGCGCTTGGGCGGGCCCCAGTAGGCGATGTTGGTCCCCGGGACGGGGCCAGGCTCGATGAAGAAGACGTAGCCGAACCGCTCGCCGATCGCCTTCAACTGCTCCAGGTCCGTGCCTTGCTGGACGGGGGTGCGGTCGATCGGCAGCGGCTGGTCGACGGCCGCCGGCGGGATGATCGTCGGGATCAGACCGTACTGGGCGTAGCCGGCGATGATCGACAGGGCGATCAGCGGCTCGCTCATCGCGGTGTAGCTGCTGCGCTTCTTCTCGAGGTCCATCATCACGCTGACGTCCTCGCCGGTCAGGGTTAGGGTGCCGGTCCCCGGTTGGCTGCCGGGCGAGAACTGACGGTTGGTGATGATCCCGTCGATCAGCACCTCCGGAATGGCTTCGAACATCATCGTCAGGATCACCCGGTTGAACGGCGCCAGCAGCGGGTTGAGCATCAGCCGGTAGTCGAGCATGTCCGTCGGGCCGGCGCGGCCGACCTGCAGCACGATCTGGAAGCCTGAGCGGCCCTCGTCGGCCTGGGTCACCGAGACGCTCTGCACGGCCTCGGCGATGTCGGGCGTCGCCGGCAGGGGCAAGGTTGGGCCGATCAGCAGGGATAGGTGGACGCCGAGCACGATGATCTCCTGGGTTCCGGCGCGGCGGCCTAGGTCTGGGGCATGGCGGCGCGCAGGGCCGCGGAGGGATCGCCCGCGGCGTCGGCCAGCATCTGCAGTGGATCCATGGCGTCGTTGGCGTCGCACAGCCGCCAGAACATCAGCGGGTCGCCGTAGACGCGGTTGGCCAGCAGGTCGATCCGGTCGCCCGGAACCACATTGACCAAGGTCAGTGTCGGGAGGCTGGCCCCCGGCGGCAGGAAGCGGCGCCGCGCATAGGTGACGGCGCGGCCATCCGGGAGGATGTGGCTCGCCGTGTCGAGCGCGGCGTAGCGGCTCGTATGATCGAACATCCGTGGAGCTCCTATCCAAGGCGCACATTGCTGCCCATCACGGTGGTGAGGTCGGAGGCGAGGTTGATGACGCTCATCGTCTCTTTGAGGACCTGATGGGCGAGGAAGATGTAGTAGCCGGGGTTGGTGATTGAGAAGTCGTTGTAACTCAATACCTTGAGGCCAAGTCCGACCTTGGCGCGGATCGGGTTGAGGAGCGGGTCATGGGCGTCCTCGGTGATCGCGCAATCGGTCACCCGCACCGGCAGGATGCGCTGGGCGCCCCAGATGAACAGGGTGAGCGGCGCGTCCGGCGGGATCACCTCGATCACTCCGCCGGCCAGCAGGGCGGTGTTGGCGATGACCACGCTGCTCTTCGGATAGTTGATCATCTCCAGCGCGGCGAGCTGGGGGTGGATGCCGAGCGTGGTGGCGATCGGGTCGGAGGTCTCGAGCTGGTCGGCGGCGTCGATCTCGACGTCGACCTTGATGGTCTCCTCCGGTGGTCCGGTCAGCCTTTGGGCTTCGGCGCGCGCGGCGTCGCCGCTGGCCACCCTGGGCTTCAGCGTCCGGGTCAGGGTGTCGGGGTTGTATTGGAAGACGATCACGTTGGGGATCGGCGACATCGGATCGATCGAGACCAGCGCGCCCTTCAGCACGCGCGGCGAGCCGGGGAAGGTGGTCATGGCCGGACCTCGCGGGGTGAGATGGCGGGATGGGCCTGCATGTCAGGTCGGCCCCATGAGGCGTTGCTTGAGGGGGCCGCCGTACTCGTTGCCCGAAGCCTTGAGCGCCGGGAACATGGCGTCCATCAGATCGGTGTAGAACTGCGTCTTGAAGGCGTGGAACCGGTCGCCGAATTTCAGGGTGATGTCGGTGACCTCAACCTGCCCGCTGCCGGGGAAGATTTCGACCAAGTCTGGACGCTTGGTTCCGACCTTTCCCTTGCCAAAACTGCTCAGTTCCTGGAGCTGCGCCTCAAGTTCCCTGTAGTAGTCGCTCTTTGAATAATTCGGATTGTTCTTTCGGTAGGCCTGAAGGTCCGCGCTGACCTCCTCCATCAGCGCCATCCATCGGGGTTTCAGGTTCGGACGGCTATTGATGAACTCGCCGGTCGTCATCTTCAGTGGGGCTTCGTTCATCGGCACCGAGCCCTTCATGCCGAAGGCGTCGAGGTGGGCTTTGAATTGCTTGGCGAACTGGTAGAAGCTGCCGTTCTTGCCGCCCTGATAGTCGAAATAGCTGTTGCTCTTGGGCGGTCGGGAGGTGTCCGAGAGCAGTTCGGCCGCCTCGAATTCGTCCCCGGTCTGCGGCCGTCGGGGCTTGTTCGTCGGCTCGGAGGGCGAGGGTTTGGCCTTGGCGGCGGCGGGCTTGGCGGGAGCGGGCTCGGCCAGGGCTTCGCCGGCGCCGATGATGCGTCGCTTCGACCCTGGGGTCGCTGGATCCGGCGTGGCGTCCGGTGTCTGCGACTTGACCGCTTCTGGTTGGGCTGCGGTGGCCTCCGGCGCGGCGGCGGGCTCGCTTGGCTTGGCGCCGGCAGGTTCGGTGACCTGGGGTTTGGAGACCTGGGGCTCGACGACTTCCACGCCGCCCGCCGCGGGACGGCCGGCGCCCTCGGACGACGAGGCCGACGCTCGTGGCTCGATCGACGAACGGCCGCCGGCGCGAACTGGCTCGGGACCGGACCCGCTCATCCTGGGCGCGGACGGCTCGATCACCATGGCCTTGGGGCCGCCGCCCGTCTGTATCCGCGGCGGGCTGGGCGCGGCTGCGGCGGTCGGGCTGGGCGAGGGGCCTGGTTCAGGGATGATCTCGCCGGCGCCGAAGCCGATCCGACGACGTGGCTTCGGAGCCGGCGGGGCCATGGGGTCGACGGCGGGGGCGTTGGCCTTGTCGCCGATCTTGAAGCCGATGGGTTCCTTCGGCTTGGGCGGCGCGGGCTGGGCCATGGGATCGACAGCGGGGGCGTTGGCCTTGTCGCCGACCTTGAAGCCGATGGGTTCCTTCGGCTTGGGCGGCGCGGGCTGGGCCATGGGATCAACCGCGGGAGCGTTGGCCTTGTCGCCGATCTTGAAGCCGATGGGCTCCTTGGGGGACGACGCGGCGGGATCGGCGCCGACCGTCGGCTCGACGGTGGGTTCGCCGGTCCTGAAGCCGATCGGCCGCTTCGGTGGGACCGCCGGCGCCGGCGGCTCGCCCATCGCAGGGAGTTCGGGCGGCTTCACGCTCGGCGGCGTCAGCGCGCCGGGCTTGGGCGCCAGGATCTTCGCCTTCTCCAGTGCGCCGCGCAGACCGGTGGAAGGCGAAGGCGGAGGCTCGATGACCGGCGGCCTCACGGGCGCGGCGCCCTCGCCGGCGCCCATGCCGCCCATGCGGATCTTGCCCTTCAGCGCCCCGGCGATGCCAAGGCCCGCGCCGATCCCGGCGCCGATCAGGGCGCCCATCAGGGCGCCGGTCCAGTTGACCTGCTGGCCCGTCGCCAGGCTGCCGATCACCTCGCCCGCCACGCCGCCGACGACATTGATACCGGCTTCCAGCCCGATCTTCAGGGCGACCGAGCCCACTCCCTTGAGCAGGACGCCGCCGGCGCCGCCGACCGCTCCGCCGATGGCGCCGACGATCATCGCCTTGACGACGCCGTCGCTCCATTTCTTGCCGTCGATCAGGTTCTCGGCGATGGTCTGCACCGCCCCGGCCGCCGCCCCGAGCGCGGCCCCGAGCAGGATCACGCCCACGGGTCCGAGCCCGCCCGCGGTCAGCACGGTGATGGCGATCACGGCGATGATGACGACGATCGTCACCACCCATTTGAGCACCTTCTTCCAGCGCGGCTTGACCTCCGCCGCGGCCTTCTTACCGTGGCTCTCCATGTCGTCTTGAAGCTTGTCGCGGCTCTGCTGGCCCCACAATCCATCCAGCATCTGGACGCGGCCCTGGCGGAGGTTGTCCTCCACCTGGTCGCCGAACTGCGCGTAGGCGGCGTTGGCGTTGGTCACGGCGGTGTCGAAGCCATCCTCGGCCGTCTTGCCGGTGGCGTCGGTCGAGGTCTTGGTGGAATCCTTCAGCTTCTGGAAGCCGGTCGTCGCCTGGCGGCGGATCCCGCCCGCGCCGTTGGCGAAAGCCGTGGCTTGGGTCTCGAAGCCCTGGACCGCCGCGGCGGCTTCACGGGCGGAAGTCGCCTCGCTGCCTTTCTGCGTCTCCGCGGCGGCGGCGGCCAATTGCGGGGCCACGGTGACCGCCTGGGCCGTCATGTCGGCCAGGGCCGAGTCCGGCGCGGCGCCGGCCAGGGCCTGGGAGAGTTCGCCGGGCTCCGGCGGCGGGGTTTCGGCGGCCGAGGCGACGAAATCGCCGATCGAACCGGTCAGGCCGTCGGCGGCCTCGCCAATCCCATCGGCGAAGGACCGAATGCTGCCGGCGATCGCCTGGTCGAGCCCCGCCTCGGCCGCGGCCGCGCCCTGGGCCAGGCCCGCGGCTTGTTCGGCCTCCGCGGTGTCGAGGCTGGCGAGGCTCTGGCCGGCGCTCGAGTCGAGCGCGCCTCGCATCTGGCCGGCCGCCGTGGCCGACTGCGCCTTGGCGCCGGTCTTCTGGGCCGAGGCGCCGTCCTCGATCTGGCGAAGCTGGTCGGAGAAGCCCTTGCGCGCTTCGCTGGTGATCTCATCGACCTTGCCCAGCACCTCGCCGCGGCTGTCGGGAATCTTGTTGGCTTCGGTCTCGGCGCTGGCCTGGAAGCTCTTGCCGTATTCCTGGGCGACCCCGATTCCCGCCTCGGCGCTGGCCTCCAGCTGGTCGTCATGCAGCGGCCCATCCAACACGGTGGATTCGCCGTTGCGCTGTTCCAGCAGTTTGGCGGAGCGGGATCTGGCCGCGCTGGCGGCGTTCTGGGCGGCGGTGTCGCCCACAGCCTTCATCGGCGCGGTCGCGGCGCGGTAGGCCCGGCCGATCCTCGCCTGTTCCTGAGCCGCACGCTTGGCCAGACCGCCGGCGGCCTTGTCATGCGCCCCCTTGGCCCGGGTCTTGGCGTTGACGACGCCCGCCTCGGCGCCGCCGTCGGCCTCGGCCTGGCCTTGGGCGATCGCGCCATGCACCGCGCCGCGCGCGCCGCGGATCTTCCGGCGCGCGGTCTGGCCGCCGGCCTTCAACGCCGCGCCCTGGGCGACGGCGCTCGCGCGGATGCCCTGGGCTGCGGTGTTGAAGGTCGCCAGCGCTCGTCCCGGAACCGCCATGGCGCCCGCTAGCAACGCTTGAACCTTCTGCGCCGTCCGGTTCACGAAGGTGCTGGCCAGGCTCTGGCCGGCGGTGCGCTTCGCCGCGCTTTCGAGAGCAGGCGGACCTTGCGAGTCGTCCGGCAGGAACTGGACCTGCAGGGCCTGGACCGCTCCCAGCTGGGCGCGGCTGGCGTTGAGCCGGCCAACCGCGATCTGCATCGCCGCGCTCGCCTCGCCCTGGCCCTGGCCCGTAGAGGCGCCGTCGGCCGCGTCGGACTCGCCGCCCTCGGGGCCGGCGGACGCGGGAGACTCCGTGGCGCCGCCGTCGCGCAGGCCCTGGACAGTCGCCTGCATCGTCGCGGTCGAGGCGGTGAGCGCCCGCTCGTGCGCCGACGGGACGCTTGCGGTCGTCCCGGCCTGGTGGGCGATGGGGGCCGAGGCGTCGCCTTGCCCCCGGATCTCCGGTCCCTGGTCGCCGCGGCCAGCCCCGCCGGCCGCCCAGTCGGGGGCGGGGCCTGCGGTCGCCGTCATGGCGTGATCCAGCTTGGCGGCCTCGCCGGCCGGCAAGCGCGCGCGGGCGCGGCCCAGGGCCTGGCCTTGGCTCTCCGGACTCAGGCCCCGTAGCCGCTCGCGCGTGGCCGGGGTCCGAAGGTCCGCGCCGCCGCCTATCAGGTCGCCGATCTGGTCCGAGGCGTCCTGGGCTTCCGGCGAGGTCGTGGGACCCGCGGCGTCTGGATCGGCGGCCGGCGGGACGTCGAGCGCCCGGCGGGAGATCACCCCCGGTCGGGACTGCAGGGTGTGGGCCAGTTCGTGGGCCATCAATTCTCGGCCCGGCGCGCTCTCGGGCCGGTGGCGGCCTTCGCCGAAAAAGATGTCGGGACCCAAGGTGAAGGCCTGGGCGCCGGCGGTTCGGGCAGCCGCGGCGGCGGCCGGGCCGTCGTGGATCCGCACCTGGCGGAAATCGTGGCCGAAGCGACGAGCGAAAAAGTCCCGCTGGCCAGCTGGCAGGGGCCGGCCATCGCAGCGGGCCGCGGCGATCCGCGCGTCCAGGGCCCGCGGCGCGGGCGTGGCGCCGGCGTCGGAGCCGGCGGCGGGCGGCAAGGACGGATTGGCCCCGCTCAGCGCTTGGTCGGCGGCGCGGTCGGCCTGGACCTCGGCGATGTCGCCGGCGCGGCCGATCCTGAAGGCCGAGCGTTGGGCCTGGGGCGTAGCCGCTGACGCTCTTGCGGGCGCTGGGGCGACGGCGCGGCTCATCGGGCGCTCCCTCGCGGATTCAGGCCGCCGGACGGGGCGATTCGGCCGACGATGGCCCGGGCGGCGGCTCGGCCGATCTCGCGCGGCGAGGCGTCCGGGGCGAGCGCCGGCCCACGCATTTCGACCTGGCGGAGGACCAGATTCTGGCTCTGCTGTGGCGGGCGGGCGAAGGGCCCATGCGGATCGCCGAGCAACTGGTTGAGTTCGCTGCGGATCGCGGCGGCGATGGCCGCGGGCTCGGCCTCGAAGCCGTCGAGCACCAGTTTGCCGATCTCCAGCCGGTAGTCGGCGTGTCGATCCAGGGGGGCGCGCCCGCTCATGTTTGAGCCCACCCGACCAGTTCGGCGCCGGTCATGGTCCGGCCGATCTTGGCGTACTCGGCTCGCGCGGCCCGACGCACATGGGCCATGGTGACGGCGGAATCCGCGTCCGCCGCCAGGAAGGCCGCGCCTAGGGCGATGTTGCGAATGTTGCCGCCGGGAACATTGAGCTGGGCCAGCTGATCGATCTCCAGCCCTTCGGTCGGGGTGGCCTTGGGGAAGACTCGCCGCCAGATTTCCGCGCGCTCGGCCACGTCGGGGAAGGGGAACTGAACGATGAAACGCAGCCGACGCTTGAAGGCCGGATCGATCGCCTGGGGCAGGTTGGTGGTGAGAATGGCCAGGCCCCGGTAGCACTCCATGCGCTGCAGCAGGTAACTGACCTCGAGGTTGGCGTAGCGATCGTGACTGTCCTTGACCTCGGTGCGCTTGCCGAAGAGGGCGTCGGCCTCGTCGAACAGCAGGACGGCGCCGGCCGCCTCGGCCGCGTCGAACACCCGGCGCAGGTTCTTCTCGGTCTCGCCAATGTACTTGCTGACCACCTGGCTGAGGTCGATGCGGAAGAGATCGAGCTCCAGCTCGCGGGCCAGGATCTCGCCGGCCAAGGTCTTGCCGGTGCCGCTGGTTCCCGCGAACAGCGCGCTGACCCCCAGGCCCCGGTTGCTCTTTCCAGCGAAGCCCCAGTGGTCGTAAAGCTTGGTCCTCTGACGGACATTGGCGACGATCTCGCGCAGGATGTCGGCCTCGGTTCCCGGCAGCACCAGATCCTCCCAGCCGGCGGTGGTCTCGATCCTCTGGGCGAGGTCGTCGAGTTGGCCGCGCGACTGGTCGCGGCAGGCCGCCCACAGCGGCGCGGTCTCGGCCAGGGCGGCGGCCGAGGCGATGGCGGCGGGGCCAAGGTCGAAGTGGGAGACGACGCGCTCGATCTCGTCCTCACGTCCCGCGGCCGCGTCGCCCAACGCCCGGCGCCAGAGCGCGGCCTGCTCGATCCGACCGGGCTTGGCGACTTCGAACCGCGGCAGCGGCCGGCCTTCGGACCGCAAGGGCTCGCGGCAGGCGACCAGGGTGACGGCGCGCGAGACGGCGGCGAAGGCGGCGGCGGCGCGCAAGGTTTCCGGCGGGTCGGCGTCGAAGGTCTCGACCAGCAGGGCGCTGTCGCTGAGCGCCGCCTCCCGCGCCCAGAGCCGCTCGAAGCCGGTGCGCTCGGTGATGGCGACGGGCAAGTCGGCGGCGCGGATCAGGTTCAGCCCCAGGCCCTTGGCGGCGCAGGCCGCAGCCGCCACCGCCGCGCCGCCGGCGTCGGGATCGCCGATCAACTGCACCGCGGGCCAGGCCGCGCCGCGGCGGTCGGCGGCGCTCCAAAGGGCGGCGATGCGCTCGGCGATGAGGTCGTGCGCCTCGGGGAGCGCCGTGGGCGCGGGGCCCGCGCGGACCAGGCCCTGCAACCGTTCGTCGAGATGCGAGACGCCGGCCGCGAAGTGCAAGACCCGTTCGTCGATGCGAAGGGGCGCTGTGGTCACCGCTTGGCCGGCGGCAAGCTCGATCAGCCGCCAGTAGCGCAGCGGTCCGGTGGGCGTGATGGCGCTCCAGTGCGCACCCGGCAAGGCGGCCAGGGCGAAACCGAACGTCGGCGGCCCGCCGGCCGCGACACGGACCGTCTCGGCGAAAGCGGCGTCCAGCTCGACTCCGGCGCACAGCAACAGCAGGTCGCGCTCGAAAGGGGTGAGGGCGAAACGGTCGGCGATCTGGTCGATGGCGGAGCCGGTCGACGTCGCCGCACGCTTGCCGGGCGCTGGTGCGCCGGGCGTCCGGGCGATCAGGCCGCGCAGCGCGTCCAGGGCGGCGATGAGCTCGCCCTGCGGGCCGTCCAGCCGGCTGGCGGACCAAGGGGCGGTCATGGGATCTTCGCCATCGGCGCAACCGGCGTCTGGCTGGCGTCCAGTTCCAGCGGGCTGGCGGCGCCGTCGATGCGCACCCGCACGCCATAGTCGCCGGCCTTGACGCCCGTGACCGGCGCCTCGAGCTCGGCGGTCGTATCGGTTCGGGCCAGCGTGGCGAAGGTGTAGGCCACCGCCGGACCGGAAAGCAGCTCGAGGGTGGCGAGTTGGCGGGGGCCGACCGGCGGGTCGACCTTGACCTTGAGGGTCGCCGCACGGAGCGCCGAGCCGGCCCCCTGTACGTTGGTCACCGTCACGCCGTATTTGCCGCCGGTCTTGGTCACTATCGGCTGGAGGACGAAGGCGGCGAGGTTGGAGGCGTAGGCGAACCGGCCGCCTGTCGGCGAGCCCAGATCGACGCCCAGGCGCGCCAGCGCCGTATGCGGCCCGGCCGAGAGCCCCGCAGGGAGCGGCAGGACGATCTCCGAACCTGCGACCGCGGTCGTGTGCGCGGGGACGCCGTCGATCTCCACCTGGGTGAGCACGCCGTCCAGGTCCTGGCCTTGGAGCAGGAGAACGCCGCCAGGAACGATCGGTCCGCCCGAGGCGGCCTGCACGCGGGAGATTTGCGGTTGGCGGATCGGCGAGGCGGAAAGGCCGAGCTGGCGAACCGGCAGGGCCGAGACCGTCGTCACCGGCCGCTCCAGGATCACCGTCGAGGCCTTGAAGGTGGTCGACAGAACGTAATGGGTTTGCAGGAAGATCGACCACAGCCGCGAAAGCTCGTCAAAGCTGAGATTGGTTGGGCTGAAGCGCACCAGATCGACTTGTTCCGCCAGGTCGCTGCCGGCGATGAAGCTGTTGGCCGGGTCGGCCAGCACAGTCTGGATCTGGCCGCGGGTCAGCTGCGGCTGGGCGTTCAGGAAGGCTACGGCGCCGCCGAGCAGGCGCTGCGGCTCCAGCTTCAGGTCGTCGCCATAGCAGCTCAGGAGGTAGTGCAGCTCGACGGGGGCTGCCGGCCGCCGCACGGTCTGGCCGTCGCCCCGCTGGGTCGGCAGGTCATCATTGGCCCGGAAGCCCTTGTGGCTCAGCTGGTAGAGGAAGAGGTTGATTCCGGTCGTCGGCAGGTTGGCGCCCGTATCCTCGCCGGGCCTGACCGCGGTGACCGTGGCGCCTGGCACATCGGCCTGTATCGCCGTCTGCAGCACATGCTTCAGGGTGGCGGTGACCGTGGCTAGGGCGCGGAAATCGCTCATCGCCGCTCAGCCTCCGGCTCGGCGGGCGAGGTAGTCGTCCAGCGACATCGCCGGCCCGCGCGGCGATGGCGGCGGGGCGGGGGCGGCGGCCCGAACCTCCACCCGGCCAATGGTGATCTGCACGTGGGGCGCGGCGGCGAGCGAGGAGGGGGGCTCGCGGGGGACACGCTGGTGTTCGCGGGCGGGCTCGAAGAGTCGTTCGGCGCGCGGTGTCGGTCGCGCTTCGACAGCCGTCGCCTCGGCGGGCGAGGTGAGGGGGACGGCGACCTCCCGCTGGACGATGACCGGCGGCGGCCGTGGAGGATCGGCCTGGGGCGGTCCCGCGGCCGGCCGGGCGGTGGGCGGGGCGGCGGGCGGGGCCTGCGCCTCGGCGGGGTCGCGGGCTTCGAGAGCCTCGGGGGCGGGGCGATCGCCCGGTCGCCAGGGCGGGGTTGGCGCTGCCGAGAGATCCTTGGTCTTCGGAGGCGTCCTGACCTCGGGAGCGGCGGACAGTGGCGAGGTGGCGCGCGCAGAGGCCTGGATCGGCGCGGCGGAATCCGCGAGAAGCGTCTGAGAGAGCGGCGGAGGCTGCGGAGGCGCGCGGGTCTGAGCGATGACTGGGGTCGTCGCCTCCGTCGCCTCCGTCGTCTCCGTCGTCTCCGTCGCCGACGCAGCGCGAGCGGACGGAATGGTCGCCACCGCCGATGCGGCGGCCCGGACGGATAGGCCCGGGATGATTTCAGGCTCGGGGTCAGCCGTCGGCGGCCTGGGGGGGGGCGTGTCCCGCTCGATTTCCAGGGTCTCTTCGATGAAGTCGAAGCGCAAGCCGTCCACACTGTCCCCGGCCTGGGCGGCGGTCGGTCGGGGGCGGAGCGGCGGGGCGGCGCCAGTTTCGCCGGGCGCGCCGAACGAAGAGTCGCCGCGGCTGCGGGCGGCCAGATAGGCCAGCACGCTGTTCACCGCCCCGTTCATGCGCCGATCAGCCCGAGATAGCGTCGCCGCCGTTGAGGCGACAACGCCAGGATCTGGTCCTCGCCCCAACCATAGGCCGAGGCGATGACGTGGATCTCGGCCAGCAGGTCCCCGGCCAAGCGGTCGAACCCGCGCCAGAGGAACTCGACGATATCGAAGGGGGAGCGCCAGTGGGCGGCGCAGTCCGGGCAGTCGAACGCCAGCGAAACGACCGCCTGCGGATCGTGGAGGTTCACCGCCGCGCCGATCGCCGCCTCCAGCGCCTCGACGGTCGCGGGATCGGTGGGGGCGTTCGGCTCCAGAAGGCAGAGACGCGCCAGGCCGCCCGCGGAGGCGCCGACCGGGTCCGCGAGGTCACCGGCCGTGGGCAGGCGGAAGGCCAGCGTCTGGCCCTCGCGGGTCAGTTCAAAATGTTCGGAGACGTCCTCGGGCGGAGCCACCCGGATGGCGGCCAGCGGCACGTCAAGTTCAAGCGGCTCGGCGCAGGCTGGGCAATCGACGAGTGCGCGGGCGATGGGCCCGAACATCCGCTCGTGCAGGCCAAGAAGCGCCGCGTCCCGCCTCCCGACGCTCAGGGCCCGGCAGGCGGCGTCGCTCAGCGTCGGCTCGGCCAGGCGAAGCAGGATCAGGCCGCGTTCGCCCGCCTGCGCGGCGCAACCATCCTCCCATGCCTGCAGCATCGCTTGAGCCAGTTTACGCGCCATCTTTCCCGCTCTCCGCCCCAAGCCGCGCCGCTACGGCTCGACGAAGCTCGGCTCCTTGGGCTCGACCACATCGGTGTCGCGTTGCCAGCCTTCGTTCTCAAGTTTGAGGGACTGGATCAGAACGGCGTTGGCGTTGGCGTCCAGATCGGCCTGGGCCTGGAACTCCGAGACCCAGCAGCGATAGATCTTGTAAGCGATCACCAACTGGCCGGCCTCGTTGTAGAGCTCGATGATGATGTCCTTGCGGAAATCCGCCAGCGACACCTCCTTGCCGAGGCCGGAACCATAGTTCCAGACCTTGTTCGCCCACTGCTCGAAGTCCTTGTCGTGGGTGACCCCACGCTCCAGCGTGATCGCCTCGAACTCGGTGCGGCCGGGCGTTTTGCGCGAACTGGAGAGGTCGCCGCCCTCGCGGTGCTTGACGACTTCGGTCGTGCGCTTGAGCGCGCTGACCTTGCTGACGCCGGCCACATACTTGTTGCCCCACTTCACGCGGAACTTGAAGTTTGCATACGGGTCGAAGCGTTGCGCGTTGACGGTGAAGGTGGCCATCGTTGTCCCCCTGTTCCTTAGACCGCGATCTGCCCGGCCATCTGTTGGATGCCGATGACGACGAATTCGGCGGGTTTGAGAGGCGCGAAACCGACCAACACATTGACGACGCCGAGGTTGATATCGGCCTGGGTGGTCGTCTCGCTGTCGCACTTGACGAAATAGGCTTCCCGCGGCGATGCGCCTTGGAAGGCCCCCTTTCGGAACAGCCCCTGCATGAAGGCCCCGACATTGAGCCGGATCTGCGCCCACAGCGGTTCGTCATTGGGCTCGAACACCACCCACTGCAGACCCCGCACCAGGCTCTCCTCCAGGTAAAGCGTGGTCCGGCGCACCGGGATGTATTTGTTCTCGTCGGCCAGCTGATCCGCGCCGCGCAGGGTCCGCGCACCCCAGACCACCTTGCCCGCCGCCGGGAACGCCCGAAGGCAGTTGACCCCCAGCTGATTGAGCTCGCCGTTCTCAGCGTCGGTGAGGCTGACGGTCAGGTCCGGCACGCCGTTCAAGGTCGCCTGGAGACCGGCGGGCGCCTTCCAGACCCCGCGGTCGCCATCGGTGCGGGCGATGACCCCGGCCACCGCGCCGCAAGCGGCGAAGGCCTCAAGCTGGTTGTCGCGCAAGGGGTTGGCTTGCCGCAGCCGTGGGAAGAAGATGGCTGCGTTGGCGCTGCGCGCGCCGACCTGGTCCGGACTGGCGGCGAAGCCGGTCTTGGCGGTGGCCTTGTCGATCCATCCGGTCGGCGCGTCGATCAACAGGAAGGCGCGCCTGGCCTCGCAATAGGAGGCCGCCGCCGAGATCAGCGAGACGTCGACGTCGTCGCTGGCGGTGTAGGGCGGGATGCAAAGCAGGTTGAAGGAATCGGCTTTCTCCAGGGCGTAGAGCCCCGTCTTGGCGGCTTGGCCGCCATTGGGGGTGAAATTGGTCTGGCTCAGAGCCAGGCCATCGTTGCCGGCCGCCGCTGTCTGGGCGTCGTTCAGCGCCTTCTGGGCGGCGGTGATCGTGGCTGGGACCTGCGGGTTGGCGGCCTGGGCCGCGGCCAGGGCGGCGGTGGCCGTGGTGATGTCGTCGTCCTTGGCGGCGACGGCCGGCGGGGCGGCGGGCCAGGCGCCGTCCCAGACCAGCAGTTGCGACTGCGCAGCCAGAACCTTGTCCAACCGGCGCGGACTGTCCTTCACTGTCAGGTTGAGGTGGCGTTCCCGCTTCAGCGTCTCGCCGCGGGCGTCGACTTCCCGCACGGTCAGGTTGAAAAGATCCGCCGTCTCCAGTCCGTAGGCCGCCGCCACGCTGGCGGAGACGTCGGTGTCCACAGTCGCCCGCAGGGCCGAGCCCCAGGCGCCCTTGGCCGCCGCCGCGAACGACAGCGCGCCGACCTTGATCTTGGCCTGGGCGGGCTTGGCGTTATTGGCGGTGTCGTTGTTGTAGAGACGCACGATGATGGCCTGACCGCCCCCATTGGCGAAGAAATCGCGCACCGCGAAGCCAAGCCGACTAGAGGCCCAGAGGCCGCCGAAGATTCGCTCGAAATCGCCGTAATTGTTGATCGTCACCGGCGTATCGACCGGCCCTCGCGCAGCGCGGCCAACGAAGGCGGTGATCGAGGTGGCCACCCCGGTTATGGTGTGCACGCCGCTGGGAATTTCCTGGACGTAGACGCCGGGATAGCTCAAGGCGACAGGCATTCGCTCCTCCATCCCTCACGATCCGAGATCGCGACGTGAATTCTTGCGGATAAGCCGGTAAACTTGGGAAAAATAAAACTATCGCGATCTCGGGCGCGGAAGCGTCGTAGACCCGGGTATTCGATCAGTAACTATCGGTCCGAATACACAAATTCATGCTTCAGGCCGCAAATCGCCTAGTGGTTGTAGCAGCCTCTTGTTAAACGCGCAAGAGCGCCTTGCGGCAAACTGGCCGAAGGCAAATGGCAAGCGGAACATGTGGTTTGCGCTCCCGGGAGTAGGATGAGGCGCAATGGGTTGGAGTATAAAGGTCAGGTAGGTGGACTAATTTCCAATCGGATCGTTATTCAATGAAATATACAATGATTTCAAAATACTGGTCTCATGCCTATTTCTAGAAGCGCGCCGATCGAGATCGGCGCGTGAGCCTTTTCATGCTTCATCGCTAAGCTTCAACGTGGCCGGACCGGGGGCGACGCCGCCGCTTCCACCCTTCTGAGACAGCGGGGACGTCCGCTCATCGACAGGGGGGCTTGGCGCGGCGCCGTCACCAGACACATGGAAGCCTAGTGGAGTGCAGTCTGGTCCGTGCGGGTCGCCTCGCGGAACCGACGCTGGAACTCGCCGAACGGAATGGTGTCACGGTCGTGGCCCAAGACCTCGATCGTCGACCTCGACACGCGGCCGCTCAGCCGCCGCAGGGCGTCCGGCGACTGCGTCTGGTAGCAGACGCGGACCGACCGGTTCCCGGCGGCGTCCACGAGGCTCACGAAGATCAGCGCGCCGCCGGGCGGGACGTCGCCTTTGGCGTAGCCCGGCGCGTCCAGTGGGACGCCGAGCGCCGCCGCCAGGGCGGTGACGTTGGTGTCATGACCCATGAACACGTCCAGTCCTCCGGCGCCGGGCGCATCGAGCGCCTCCAGCACGCGCCGCCCCAGCGGCCCGGCTTGTCGCGCCGCCATGTAGGGCGGCCGGGTGAAGACGTCGAACAGGGCCGCGTGGAGCGCGCCGAGGCGCTTGAGGGCGTCGGGCTCGACGGCGCGCCAGCTGGACCGGCCTGGCGACAGGCCCTCCGCATACTGCAGCAGCAGCACTTGCGCCGTGCCCGAGGCGTCGCGGACGGGGCCGGCCAGGTCCACGCCGCGACCGTCCGCCGAAGGGGTGAGGCGCGAAGGACGCCGCGGCGAGCAAGCCTCGGCCTCGCCGCAGCCGAGCACCCGGTCGAGCTCGTTGAGCTCCGGCTGTAGGCGGGCGGCCAGGCGATCGACGCCGCCCGTATAGGCCTGGATGGAGGCGATGGCCGCGGCCGGGTCGAAGGGCGCGACGCCGGCCCGCAGCGGCTCGAACAACGGATCGACCTCGTCCGGCGGGCGATGGCCCACGGGCAGGGCGCATCCCGGCGCCAGGCCTTCGGCGAAGGCTTGGCCGCTGGCGATCGTGCGCTGGGCGGTGTTCGTCCAGATCCGTACCTGCCCCGGAGCTGGGCATCCACGCTGGGGCAGGGCGCCCAGGCCGGCGAGCCAGCGCCGGTCCGATCGCCCCAGGACCACCAGCGCCTTTGCGCCGTGCGCCGTGAGATGCTCGGGGGGAACCGGCCAGGTCGGCCAGGGATCGCCGGTCAGCGTGCCCTCGGGCGCCTCGCCGACGATCGGCGCGCGCACGCCGTGGCGCATGACCATCACGACGCGCTCGACGCGCATCGGCCGACCCTGGCTCGCGCCCGCCCACGCCAGGGTCGCGCAGATCAGGAGGACTTGCGCCATCGGGCGCTGGTGTCGCATGCCGAACAAGGTCGGATCCTTCTCACTGGCCCCGGCCTGAACGCAGCGATGCGCCCCCGGGGAGAGGGGCGCATCGTCACTTCATGGCGCTGGGGGGGGATAGCGCCGTTAGAAGCTCTTCTTGAGCGTGAGCAGCGTGGTTCGGCCGGAGTCGACGACATCCGACAGGGCCAGGCTGTTTCGGCCGACATGCGACCAGTAGGTGTAGTTCTTCAGCAGGTTGGCGACCGAGAGGTCGAGCTTGAAGCCGTTGTCGAAGGCGTAGCCCATATGCAGGTCGACGCTGCGCAACGGGCGGACCCACAGGTTGTCCCACTCGCCGGGCTGGTCCAGCACGTCATAGCCGGACACGTAGGCGCCCGTGTAGTGGTAGATCACGTCGAAGCTGAAGCCGTCCTTCTGGTAGAACAGCTGGGCGTCGGCCAGCCAGTCGGGCGCGTTCTGGATGCGGTTGTCGACGCCGTCGCCCAGGTCGACGCTGGTCCACTGGCGGGTGACGTTCAACTCCGCGCCCAGCCCGCTCAGCAAGCCCGGCAGGTCCGAGAACTTCTGCCGCAGTTGCAGCTCCAGGCCATAGACGTCGCCGTCGCCGCCGTTGGTGGGTTGGCTGGTGGTGACCTTGCCCTCGGCGAAGGTGTCGGTGTTCACCGAGCTGGAGCCGTTGTCGTACATGTAGTCCGACAGGTGCTTGTAGAAGCCGCCGACCATGGCGTAGCCGCCCTTGGAATTGCTCCATTCGCCCGAGAGGTCGAGGTTGATCGCCTTGATCGGCTTCAGGTCGGGATTGCCGCGCGAGATCGAAACGCTGCCGTCGTCGCTGATCGAGCGGCGTTCGCCCCCGGCCAGCTGGATGAAGGCCGGACGGGTGTAGGACGTCCAGACCGAACCCCGGTAGACGGCCGCGTCGCCGGGCCGCCAGGTCACGAACACGCTGGGTAGCACTTCGTTGTATTCGGTGCGGCTCGTGGCCCAGTTCCCCGTCTGCTCGCCGGCGCTGGTGGTCGGGATCACCCAGTACAGATTGTCGATCTTCGAGTGCTCGTAGCGCAGGCCGGGCGAAACCTCGACGTCGCCGAACTGGTAGTCGGCGGTCGCGTAGATCGAGGCCACGGCCTCGTCGCCCTTCTGGGTGTTGCAGTTGAAGTTGTTGACCGCGTTGGAGCCGCAGGTGTCGAACGAGGCGGCGGTCTTGTACTTGTAGAAGTACTCGAACAGCTTTTCCTGGCTCACCTTCGGCGCGCGCCAGCCATACTTGCCGGGGAACACGGCGTCGTAATAGCCGGTGGCCAGGCCCAGGCTGTCCCAGGTCAGGCCGCCCTGGCCGATCAGGTTGGCGAAGTGGTCGTTGGTCCAGTCGCGGTTCGTCACGCGACGGTGGCTGTCGACAAACTTGCCGCCCAGCTTGACCCACTGCAGGGCGCCGCCCTCGAACACGCGCTTGGCGTCGAACTTGAAGCCGTACTTCTCCTGGCCGCTGTACTGTTCAGTGAGCTGGCCCGCGCGCCGCGCCAGCAGAGCGGTGTTGGCGTTGTTCAGGTCGTTGTAGATCGTGCTGGTGAACAGCGGATAGGGCAGGTTGTCGGCATAGCCGATCGACAGGCCGCCCAGCGGCCGGTTGGAGCCGCTATTGTACCTGTCGCTCTGATTGATCCGCGCCGAGGCTTCGATGTGGTTGGGGCGGTCATTGTCGCCCTCGCTGTAGAAGACCTGCGGCGAGAGCGTCCAGGCGCCGACGGTCTTGTCGAAGCCGGCCTGCAGCGTGGCGAGGTCGGCCTCTTCCGGATTGGTCTCGTACCAGACGCGGGTGGAGATCGCATCGACGCTCAGGGCGTAGCGGCCGCTGCCGGCGACGGCCTCCTTGTAGCTCTTGCTGGTGCTGACGAACTGGCTGAGCGTCGAGTTCTGCTGGGTCTTCGCATAGGCGTACGAGCCGCGCAGATAGGCCTCCAGGGTGTCGTCAGGACGCCAGCTCAGGGTGAAGTTTCCGCCCCAGCGCTCGGTGTAGCCGTTGGAGACGCCGACATTCAGGCCGGTCTGGGTGATGTTCTTCTCCGGGTCGAGACCCGGATAGCTGACGCCCGAGGCGTCGCGGACCAGATAGCTCCAGCCGCCGTCGTTCTGGGCGGACATGACGCCGGCCATTTCGCTGTTGGCGTAGTGGCGCTTGTCATAGAAGGCGCTGGCATAGACGCCGAAGGTCTGCTCGGCCCCGAACCTGTGGGCCCATTCGCCCGAAAGGCCGCCGCCCAGCCCTTGATCGCCATAGTCGCGGGCGCGGCTCTCGACGCGGCCGGAGGCGGTGATCGAGCCATGGAAATCGTCGTGATAGTCGAAGGCCGAGGGCGTGCGGAAATCGACCGTGCCGCCGATGGCGTCGCCGTCCATGTCGGCGGTGGAGGTCTTGTTGAGCACGATCGTGTGCAGCCCCGACGGCGGCAGCAGGCTCAACTGGACCTGACGGCTGTAGGGCATGCCCTGCGCCACGGTCACGCCGTTGATCATGTTGACGTTGAACTCGGCGTTCAGGCCGCGGATCGACACGAACATGCCTTCGCCACGCGAGGCGCCGTCGATGCCGCCGAAGAAGGAAGAGCCGGTGTTCATCACATTGACGCTGGGCATCATGCCCAGCGCCTCGGCGACATTGTGGACGGCCGTGTGCTCGAGATCTTCCGCCGACAGCACGGCGATGGCGGTCGCCGCGCGCATCTGCGTCTTGGCCGCATCGTTGCGCTTGGCGACGATCACCAGAGAGTCGATCGTGTCGGACGACTCGGCCGAAGGCGTGGCCGTCTCGGCGTGAACGCCGCCGACACAGGCCAGCCCGAAAACGCTCGCCAGAAGGACGGCCCTGATCGACTTGCCTGCTTCGCCGCGCGCACGCTGAGCGCGTCCGCCAATCCACTCGTTCATATCCACACCCTCGACTTGGTTCGCTGTTCGCGATGGCGCGGGGTCATACGTGTCGGATGAGACAGAGTTGCGACATTTATGCGTGATTCACGCGAAAACGTGCCGTTTCGCTTGATGGTTTCACATAAGTCGAACACAATTCCCACATCCGGTTCCCGTCCGGAATAGGGAGAAGCTGCGATGCTCAGGCGTCAGGACCGTCAGCGCGAAATACTGCGCAAGCTGAATCCGGGCGAAAGCCACGCCATTGGCCGCCTAGCTCAGGATCTGGCGGTTTCGGAGGAGACGGTCCGTCGGGAGCTGCGAGTCCTTGAAGCGCGGGGCGCGGTGATCTGGACGCACGGCGTTGTCCAACTGGCGGCCGCCTCCAGCGAGGGGCCCCTGGATCGGCGCATGCAGGAGAACGTCGTCGAGAAGACCCGCATCGCCGCCGCCGCCGCCGAATTTGTTCGCGAGGGCGACACCATCTTCATCGACGCCGGCACGACCGCCTGTTTCGTGGCGCGGGCGCTGGCGGGCGTCCGTCGCGAGCTGAAGGTGATCACCAACTCGTTGGTCGTGGCCGAAACCCTGGGCGGGCGGGACGGCAACAGCCTGTTCCTGGCCGGCGGGGAGCTGGATTATGATTACAAGGCGTTCTCGGATCATGTGGCCCAGGCCTATGTCGCCCAGTTCACGCCCCATCTTGCGATCCTGACCGTCGGCGGCGTCCACGCGGACCACGGCCTGACGGATCGGCATGCGCGAGAGGCGGCGATCAGCCGGATCGTCTATGAGCGAGCGGATCGGGTGCTGCTGGTCGCCGATCACACAAAGTTCGGTCGCCTGGGCCTGATCCGCACCGCCTCGCCGGAAGAGGTCGACATCCTGGTGACGGACAGGGCGCTGGACGAAACCTTCGCCCAGGTCTTCCGTCGCGCTACCGTCATCGTCGCGCCCTAGCGTCCGCCGCCATGATCACGAAAGCCCTCAAGTTCAGCCTGGCCGCGATGATCGCGGTCGCCGCGGCGTCACCGATCCAGGCTCGCGCCGAAGCGCGGCCTCTGTGGGTGATGAGCTACAACATCCGCTACGACAATCCCGACGATCGGCCCGACTGGCGGGCGCGGCGCGATCCCATGGCCCGCCAGATCGCCTTCGTCGCGCCGGACATCCTGGGCGTGCAGGAAGCGCTTCTGCCGATGGTCGAGGATCTGTCACGCGCCTTGCCCGGTTATGCACATTACGGCGTCGGTCGCGACGACGGCGCCGCGGGCGGTGAGAGCACGACGATCTTCTACCGGAGCGCCCGCTTCGAGCGGCTGCGCGCCGAGACCCGCTGGTGCTCCCCGACACCGGAGCGGCCAGGCAAGGCCTATGACGCGGCGCTCCCCCGCACCTATACCCGAATTGTGCTGCGGGACCGGTCGAGCGGCGCGCTGCTGGATGTCCGCAACGCGCACCTCGATCACGTCGGCGCGGAATCGCGGCGGCTATGCGCCCGGCAGATTCTCGACCAGGGCGTCTGGCCGGGCGCGCGCCTGATCGTCATGGGCGACTTCAACAGCGCGCCTGGCGACCCGCCTCACGCCGTGATGACCGCAGAACGGTCGCCCGTCCGTGACGCTCGGGACTCCAGCCGCATCGTCTTTGGTCCGGCGGGAACCTTCAACGACTTCTCGCCCGGCGCGCCGCCGGCGGGCCCCATCGATTACATCTTCATCGATCGCGCGTTCGAGGGGCTCCGCTTCGCGACTCTGACCGACACCGAAAACGGTCTGGCGATCTCCGACCACTTCCCGGTCGTCGCCGAGATCGCCTTGCCTCGACCAGGCTTGCCCGTTCAGGGGGCGCGGGCGGGGCGGCGACGCTGACGTCTGCAGTCGTCTCGACGGGCAACGTCGGCAGGAGGCGGCGCGGGTCTGATCGCGCGCCGGGTCCGTCCATCCTGGATCAAGACCCTCGCCCCGCCGTGCCGACATCCCATCCGCCGCCCAGGGCCTGATACAGCGTGACGGCGTTCTGCAGGCGGGACTCGCGAATCTGCGACAGCGCCAGTTCCGTCGCCAGCAGGCCGCGCTGGGCGTCCAACTCCTCCAGATAGGCGACATAGCCGGCCTGGTAGCGCTTGCGGGCGTGGTCGAGGGCGGAGGCGGCTGCTGCGCGCTGGCGGACGGCGGCGTCCTCCTGTTCGGCCAGGCGGCCGACGCCCTCCAGCGCGTTCTCCACCTCGCCGAAGGCGATGAGGGCGGTCTTGCGATAGGCGAAGGCGGCCTGGTCGCGGCGTGCGGCCGCCGCGTCCGACTGGGCGCGCAGGCGGCCGCCGTCGAAGATTGGGGCCAAGGCGCTGGCCCCCAGGCTCCATACGGTCACCGGATCCAGATGCTGGACGAAAAGACCCCCGCCGGCCGCCGACAGCCGCACCTGCGGCAGGAAGGCCGCGCGGGCGGCGGCCAGGCTTGCGTCGCTGGCGGCCAGGCTGGCCTCGGCCTGGGCGACGTCCGGTCGGCGGGTCAGCAAGGCCGAAGGCAGGGGCGCGGCGGGTTGGGGGATCGCCAAGGCGGCGAGGGTTCCGCGCGCCACCGGGCCGGGCGCGTCGCCGATCAGCAGGGTCAGGGCGTTCTCCTGCCGGCTGATGGCCAGTTCCAGGGCCGGAACGCGTTGGGCGGCCGCCTCCAGTTCGCCTTCGGCTTGGCGCAGTTCGAGGTCGGAGGTCACGCCTTCGCGGGCCCGGCGGCGGGCGCGGGCCGCCGCTTCCTGCCGGGAGGTCAGCGTCGCGCGCGTCGTGGTTAATTGGGCGTCCAGCGAGACCAGGCCGACATAAGCGCGGGCGACGGCGGCGGCGACCGACAGGCGCGCGGCGTCGCGAGCGTAGTCGCTGGCTTGCAGGTTGGCGCGCGCGGCGGCGTCGGCCTGGCGCAGGCGGCCCCAGAGATCGACCTCGTAGGCGACCTGCAGCTGGGGCTCGAACGCCGTCGTTATGCTGGGCTGGCCGAAAGCGTTGAGGTCTCGGGACTTCTGTGCGCCGGCCGTCAGATTGAGCGAGGGCAACAACGCCGCGCGGGCCAGGCGGCTCTGCGCCTCGGCTTCGCGCACGCGGGCTTCGGCGACGCCGAGATCGGTGTTGCGGACCAGAGCCGCCGCGATCAGGTCCGAGAGGCGCGGATCGCCGAAGGCCTTCCACCAGTCGGCGGCGACGGCGTCTTGACCGGCCTTGGCCGGCGCGCGCCAGCCAGCGGGCGGGGCAAGGGCCGCTTGCGGCGGCGGCGCGGTCCTGGGCCCCGGCGTCGCGCAGGCCGCCAGAAGACCGAAGCTCGCCAGGGCGGGCAGGGCGCGGCGCATCAGCGGCGGCCCTTCGTGGCCGTATCGACCTCGGCCTCAACCGACATGCCCGGACGCAGGCGGACGAGGTCGGGCTGGCCGGGGTCGAGCGCGATGCGCACCGGCAGGCGCTGGGCGATCTTGGTGAAGTTGCCGGTCGCGTTCTGGGCCGGGAGGATGCTGAACTCCGAGCCGGTGGCGGGGGAGACCTGCTCGACGCGACCGGTAAAGCGCTGGTCGCCCAGGGCGTCGACGGTGACGGTCGCCTTCTGGCCCGGGCGCATGCGGCCGGACTGACGCTCCTTGAAGTTGGCGATCACCCAGCGCTGCGGCGGCACCAGGGCGACCAACTGGCTGCCGGCGGTGACGTACTGGCCGCGGCGCACGCCAACCTGGCCCAGCTGGCCGTCGGCGGGGGCGGCGACGACGGTGTTGACCATGTCGATCTCGGCCAGGCGCAGGGCCGCCTCGGCGGCGGCGACCGCGGCTTCCAGGCCCTGGCGTGAGACGCCGACCGAGCGGACGTCCTGGCGGGCGATCTCCTGGCCGGCGCGGGCCGAGGCCAGGGTCGCCTCCGCCGCGCGCAGGGTGGCCCGGGCCTGGTCGCGCTCGCGCAGCGACACCGAGCCGTCGGTCGCCAGCTCGGCGACGCGCGCCATGTCGGCGCGGGCGCGCTCGACCTGGGCCTGGGCCGAGCCGATGTCGGCCTCGCGGCTGTGCAGGGCGGCTTCGCGCGAGGCGCGGGCCTGGACGGAGTTGGCCAGATCGGCCTCGCGGGCGGCCAGCGTCGCGCGAGCCTGATCCAAGCGCTGGGCGTAGATGCGCTGGTCGATCTCGAACAGGGGCTGACCGGCGCGCACGGTCTGGAAGTCCTGCGCCAGGACCTTGACCACATAGCCGCTGAGCTGGGGGGCGACGAGGGTGACCTGGCCGCGGACATAGGCGTTGTCGGTCCGCTGCACCGAGCCGGCGAACGGCGGCAGCTTCCAGAGGAACAGGATCACCAGCACCAGCACCACGGCGCCGCCGACCGTCAGCAGGATGGCGCGCGTCGTGGGCGGTTCGGGCCGGGCGGGCGGCGGCGCGGCGGCGGCGGCGCGGTCCTCCGGTTGAGGCGCGGACTTCGGAGCGGATTGGGGGGCGGGCGAGGGCGCGTCGGTCATGCGGTCTCTCGGGCGGGTGCGGGCGAGGGGGGCGGGGCGACGGCCGCCATGCGTCGGGCCAGGCGGAAGAACAGGAAGCCGGCGTAGAAGAACTGCAGCAAGGCGACGATCCCGATGACTAGGAAAACGTCGTTAAAGGCCAGGACATTGGCCTGCTGGGTCAATTGCTGGCTCAGCAGCGCGCTGGCGTCGGCGGCGCGGAAGGCCGGATCGGCTTGGGTAGAGGCGTAGACGCCGGCATAGCCCTGCAGCGTGGCCGCGACCGTCGGGTCGGTCCCGGTCAGGCGCTCGGCCAAGCCCACGGCGTGATATTGCGTCCGGACGGTCTGGAGCGTGCCCAACACGGCCGCGCCGAACAAGCCGCCCAGGTTCTGGGCCACCCCGAACATCACAGAGAAGGTGATGATCGAGCCCAGGCCTCGGGTCAGCAACTGGCCGATGCCGAACATGAAGGACGGGCCCAGGAACATCGCCGCGGCGAAGGCCAGCAGCGCCTGGCTGATGAACAGGTTGACCGGGCCGATCTGGGGCGTGGCGCGGGCGTCGAGGAACGAGCCGACGGCGATCAGCAGGATCGAGGCCAGGAACTGAATTGGCAGGGTCTTCTGGTTCAGGGTGAAGGCGCTGGTCACGATGCCGGCCGCGGTGGCCGCCAGGACGATGCCGTAGAGCAGGCGCTGCTGCTCCTGGGCCAGGCCCACGGCCTGCATCAGGCCGGCGGCCCCGACGCTCTGCTCCGAGAGGACGACCCGCACCAGAGCGACGTTGAACGCGAAGCGCAGGAAGGTTCCGGTGGCCACCCAGCGGGTGTCGATCAGCGGGTGAACGCGGCCGTGCTCAACCAGGGCGCCGGCCGCCAGCAGCACGACGGCGGCGGCCAGGCACCAACCCAGCCACGGCGCCTCGAACCACCAGGCCACACGGCCCAGGCCCAGTACCGCGACCAGAAGGCCCAAGCCGCCGCCCAGCAGGGCGAAGGTCAGGGCGTCGACGCCCTCGAAGACGTGGATGCGCACGCCGTGGGGCAGGCGAAACAGCATGACGGCGGCCAAGCTCGCGGCGGCCAGGCAGGCTTCCAGCGCGTAGAGGCCGTGCCAATAGGCGGCGTCCAGCAGGCCGGTCGAGATCACCCGAGCCAGGGGCGCGCCCAACTGCGACACGCCTACCCCCAGCACCAGCGCGCCCATGCGGAACGAAGCCGGGAAGGCCTGCAGCATGTAGAACATGGCCAAGGCGGTGAGCGCCGCTGCGCCCACGCCGCTGATCGCCCGCAGCGCCAGGGCCATGGGGAAGTTGTCCAGCGCCAGGTGGGCGAAGGCCGCGATCGTGTAGAGGCTCAGAAACACCAGGGCGAACCGGCGGATGCCGAATTGCTGGCGGTACTTCACCAGCAGCAGGTTCATCGAGATGTTGGTCATTACATAGATCGTGGTCAGCCAGGCGCCTTGCGTCGGCGTGAGTCCCAGCGATCCCTGGATGGCCGGCAGGTTGACCTGGATCAGGGCCGCGCCCAGCGATCCGGTCACGCCGATCAGCAGGCTGATCAGGCCGTGGACGATGCGGAAGCTGATCGGGAAGTTCGGCGTCGACGGCGAGCCCGGCAGCAGCGGGCGCTCGTGCGGAAGCCAGTCCGGCGTCTGTCCGATCTGTTCGCCGTGCTGAGGCATCGTGCGGGCTCGATTCAGCCGCGTTTGGCCGCGGCCGACCAGCGCGGCTTGAGCGGGCGCGCAGCGACTCGAGCAATCGTCGAATCCATGGAGGCTCCTTCCAATGGGTGACATTGGTTTGACGCACCGGGCGGGTCAAATCCTGGCGCGCAACTTTCGCGGCCGTCGGCCGGATGGCTTTAGTTTGTCGCGGCGCGCGCGTCTGCCTTAGCCTCGTGATCAGGTCTCGATCCGAGGGGCAGGTTTGGCTCTCGACCGTAGAGCCAGTGTCCGTAATCGAACACTTGCCTGATCTTCAGACTGTCCGATTGGAAGCCTTCGGGCCTCGGCACAGTTGTCGGAAAGCGGCCCTTCCAGGCGGAAGGCGCGGACGCATCGAACGCGCGGCAAGTGCTGGCGGCGGTGGCGTTGGCCGGCGCTGGAACCGGGAATGTGCGCCCGCCAGCCTGAAGGGCTGATCGGGCGCATCAAGAGCGTTCTTCAGGGGGATCCTAGAACTTGCGGCTCAAGCTGAATCCCCATTCGCGCGGACGACCGAAGCTGGCTTCCTTCAGTCCGAAGCCACTGGAAGCGTTGCCCGACACCATGTAGCGCTCGTCCGACAGGTTCGTGCCGAACAGCGCCGCCTGCCACGTCCGGTCCGGCGAGGCGTAGGCCAGTCGCGCGCCGAACAGGTCGTAGGCCGGCTGGGTCAGGGCGGGATCGTTGGCCACGTCGTTGTAGACAGTGCTGTAGTGCGTCCAGTCGACGCGGGCGGTCAGGCGGCCGCCGCCCGGCAGTTCGTGGCCGTATTCGACACCGCCGTTCAGCGTCCATTTCGGCGCCTTGACGAAGTGGGTGGCCAAGGTGATCGGCAGCACCTGCCCGGCGGCCAAGCCGGAGCCGACTTCGGTATACTTGGCGTCCATGTAGCCGCCGCCGAAGTTGAAGCTCCAGTTGGCGGTCGGCTTGGCCTGGAGCTCGACCTCGACGCCCTTGACCTCGCCCGCCGCGGCGTTGGCCACGAAGTTGCGCGGCGTCTGGTTCACCGTGACCTGGATGTCCTGGTAGTCGCTGAAATAGCCGGCGACGTTGAGGATCAGGCGACGGTCCAGCCAGGCCGTCTTGGCGCCGGCCTCGTAGGTGAGCAGGGTCTCGGGCTGATATTCGGTGACCTCGCTGGCGTCGTTGAGCGGCCGGGCGTTGAAGCCGCCGCTCTTGAAGCCCTTTCCGACCGACGCATAGAGCAGGACGTCGGGCGTGGCCTTGAATTCCAGGCCGACCTTGGGCGTGAACGAATTCCACGATCCGCTCGGGCTTACCTTGGCGATGACGCCGCCGTCGCGGATGCGGCGGTGGTCGAGCACATAGGCCTTCTCGTCGCGATTGTAGCGGGCGCCGACCGTGGCGCTCAGGCGGTCGGTCAGGGTAAGGCTGCCCTGGGCGAACAGGGCGTAGGTGGTGCTGGTCACCTTGGTGTAGACCGCCGCCGAGGGGCTGTAGGGCGGCGGCGAGACGCCGGGCGCCAGGCCGAGCGCCAACTTGGCGTAGCCGGAGTCCGTGCCGCGCTCGCGGAAGGCGTAGGCGCCGGTCACCCAGGTCAGGCGATCACCGAACGACTGGCCGCTCAGCTGGAATTCCTGGCTGTATTGGGCCTGGACGTCGTGGTTGAAGGTCTCGCGGAAGGTGAAGGGCGTGTTGTCGCCGTCGCGGGCGAAGGTCGCTTTCAGGCCGCGCACGGCGCTGATGCTCTTGAAGCTGACGCCGCCGAGATCCCAGTCCACGGTGGCCGAACCGCCCCACAGGTCCAGGTCGTTGATGTTCGGACCCGTGCCATAGGTCGTGAACGGACTGTTCGTCAGGAACGAAGGGTTCAGCGACTTGGCCCCGTTCGGCGCGGTGATCCCCAGGCCCGGCGCGACATAGGTGTTGAAATTGGCCATGAACGGCCCGACTGCGAATCCCGGGACCGCGCCGATCACCAGCAGCTTCTGCGGCGCCGAATGCTCCCGCGCCCGGGTGTAGTCGGCTGAAAGGCTGACCGTCACCGCGTCGGATGCTTCCCAGCGCAGCTGGGCGCGGGCGGCGGTGGCGTTGCGGTCGCCCAGGTCGTCGCCCGCCAGGAGACGCTTGCCATAGCCGTCGCGGGTCAGGCGTGCGGCCGACAGTCGGGCCGAGACCTTCTCGCTCAGCGGGATGTCGACGTGACCCTTGACGTCCAAACGGTTGTAGCTGCCCGTCACAGCCTCGATCTTGCCGCCGAGCTCGTTCTTCGGCTGGTCGGTGGTGATCAGCACCGCGCCGCCGATCGTGTTCTTGCCGAACAGCGTGCCCTGCGGTCCACGCAGCACCTCGATCCGGCTGACGTCGAAGGCGTCCAGCGTGCCGCCGATCGAGCGGGCGTAGTAGACGCCATCGACATAGACGCCCACGCCGGGGTCGCTGAAGATGGCGAAGTCGTTCTGGCCGACGCCGCGGATGAAGACGGTGGCGTTGTAGTTGCCGCCGCTCAGCGCCGCCGCGCCGTCGAAGCGAATGCTGGGCGCGAACTTGGCGATCTGGTCGACGCTGTCGACGCCCCGGCTCTCCAGCGCCTCGCCGGCCAGGGCGGTGACGGCGACGGGGGCGTCCTGCAGTCGCTCCTCGCGGCGGCGGGCGGTGACGACCACCTCCTCGATCTGAACGGCGGGCGCCTCGGACTGTCCGGAGGCGAAGGCGGGCGATGCGATCTGGGCGCCGGCGGCGGCGCAGACCAGCAGGCCTCCGGCGCGCAGGCGGCCGGAGATAGTCCCATTCCTGGGCATCTGTTTCCTCCTCGTACGTCGATGTTTTCTCAGCGAGCCCCCGAGAGTTCGCCGGCAACACGCATTTTGTTATGAGTACTAATTATTTCAGAGCATGAATGTATGCGGCGATCAATCGGCAATGCTGAAGGCGTCGATGTTCGAAGAACCTTGTTGCGCGAGTGTCACTCGACGCGGCCGGCGCGAATCCGCGCGACGTGGTACCAAGACCGCGACAACGATAGAGAAGCCGGAATGATCGACGCGGCCGAGCGCAAGGAACCGATGGGCGAGGACGTTTCGCTGGGCGGCCTGGAGACCACGGTCGGGTTTCTGCTGCGCTTGGCCCAGGTGGCGGTGTTCAAGGATCTTCTGGCGGGCCTGAAACCCTTCGACCTGCGCGTCACCGACCTGTCGGTGCTGCTCGTCATCGAGGCCACGCCTGGCCTGCAGCAGCGCGCGATCGGCGAGGTCCTGCGCATCCAGCGCCCCAACCTGGTGACCATCATCGACCAGTTGGAAGCCCGAGGACTGGTGCGGCGGGGTTCTGTTCCGGGCGACCGTCGAGCCTACGCCCTGTCCCTGACCACCGAAGGCGAAGCACTGCTGCAAAAGGCCAAGGTCGCGCACGACCAGCACGGCCGCAAGGTTCTCGACGCCCTCGGAGATTTCGAGACGGAGCGCATGTTGGCCGCTCTGAGGCGTATCGCCGCCCTCTGATTGAACGGCGGGGCGAGACGCCTGCCGTCTAACGAAACACTGCGCCTGCCGTTGACCGGGCTTTTCAAGCCAGCCGTCTTGCGAACAACGCCGCTGCTAGTGCGCCCAATACCGGCCGGCGCGGACCGACAGCCAGGAGAACAAGGTCTGGCTCAGGCCGATCACGAACTTGCGGATCATGAGGGCCTCCTGAAGTTCGCCTCATGATGGTCCCGCAAAGGCGCCCCGCAACCACGCGTCACGCGGGGATGACGGCTGAACCCTACGGGGCGCGGGATTCGGGCGCCAAGGTCCGGGCTGGCCTGCTTTTTCAGCATTTCGGGGGAATTTCAGGCGGCGTCGGGATTGCTCTCGGTATTACGATTGCGTGAAATCGTAATATGGAACTCTCTGTGGTCAGCGAACATGGAGGGAGCCGCTGATGAGTGTCCTGTTCAACCGCAAGCGTTTCATGGCGGCCATGGCCGTGTCCTGCCTGGCGCTGGCCTCGTGCGGGCCCAAGACCAGCGACAAGGCCGCCGCGCCGGCGGCCGCCCCCGCCGCAGCCAAGACCGAATACAAGATCGGTTGGACCATCTATGCCGGCTGGATGCCCTGGGCCTACGCCCAGCAGTCGGGCATCGTGAAGAAGTGGGCCGACAAGTACGGCCTGAAGATCGAGCTGGTGCAGATCAACGACTATGTGGAGTCGCTGAACCAGTACTCGGCCGGCAAGCTGGACGGCGTCACAGCCACCAATATGGACGCCCTGACCGTGCCGGCCGCCGCCGGCAAGGACACCACGGTGGTGATGATCGGCGACTATTCCGACGGCAACGACGGCGTGGTGCTGAAGAACGGCGCCAGTCTGGCGGACCTGAAGGGGCGTCCGGTCAATCTCGTCGAGCTCTCGGTTTCGCACTACCTGCTGGCCCGCGCCCTGGAGAAGGCCGGGTTGAAGATGAGCGACGTCAAGACGGTCAACACCTCGGACGCCGACATCGTCGCGGCCTTTGGCGCGGCCGACACCAAGGCCCTGGTGACCTGGAACCCGCAGCTGTCGGAAGTGAAGAAGATGCCCGGCGCGACCGAGGTCTTCGACAGCTCCAAGATCCCGGGCGAGATCCTGGACGGCCTGATGGTCAGCACCGACGCCCTCAAGGCCAATCCAAACCTCGGCAAGGCCCTGACCGGCATCTGGTACGAGACCATGGCCCTGACCGTGGCCCAGACGCCGGAAGGCAAGGCCGCGCGCGAGCAGATGGCCAAGCTGTCGGGCGCGGATCTGGCCAGCTTCGAAGGCCAGCTGAAGACGACCCATCTCTATGCTGACCCGAAGTCGGCCCTGGCCGCCACGGTCAGCCCGGATCTTGTCACCGCCAACGACCGCGTGCGCAAGTTCAGCTTCAGCATGGGCCTGTTCGGACAGGGCGCGAAGTCGGTGGACGACATCGGCATCAGCTTCCCGGGCGGCAAGACCCTGGGCGACCCGAAGAACGTCAAGCTGCGCTTCGATCCCAGCTACGTGCAGCAGGCGGTCGACGGCAAGCTCTAGGAACCGGCGCGTCTTCGCCCAGAGCGCGGACGCGCGTCCTTCATTTCTCAGCGACGAGCGATCATGCGCCTGTTGAACGTCAGACCCCGGGGCGGTCTCGCGGTCCTGCTCGGGGCCCTCCCGCTGCTGGTGGCGGCGTTGGTCTATCTGATGGCGTCGCAGGCCCGTCACGCCGACAACCCGCGCGACAAGCTGCTGCCGACGCCTCGGGCCATGGTCGAGGCCGTGCAACTGATGGCCAAGGTCGATCCGCTGACCGGTCACGCGCCGCTGCTGGTCGACACCCTGGCTAGCCTGGAGCGCATCGGCGTGGCCCTCGCCCTCGCCACGGCGATCAGCCTGGTCCTGGGGCTGAGCTTGGGACTCTTGCCGATCCTGCGGGTCAAGCTGGGACCCTTGGTGGCGGCGATCGCGGTGATCCCGCCCATCGCCGTCCTGCCGATCCTGTTTATCGTCTTTGGCCTGGGCGAGACCGCTAAGATCGCCCTGATCGTGATCGGCGTGACGCCGGTCATGGTCCGGGACCTGGCCGCCCACGTGGCCGCCATTCCCGAGGAGCAACTGGTCAAGGCCCAGACCCTGGGCTCCAGCACTTGGCAACTGGCCCTGCGCGTGGCTCTGCCGCAGGCCATGCCGCGCTTGATCGACAGTCTGCGGCTCTCCCTATGCCCGGCCTGGGTCTATCTGATCTCGGCCGAGGCGATCGCCGCCGACGTGGGCCTGGGCTACCGCATCTTCCTGGTCCGGCGGTATCTGTCGATGGACATCATCCTGCCCTACGTCGTCTGGATCTCGATCCTGGCGGTGGCGATGGATGTAGCGCTGAGGCTGGTCGCCCGCCGCGCCTATCCGTGGGCCTATCCGGCGAGGGGGCGCTGATGGCCAACCTGCTGACCTTTCGCAATGTGTGGGTGGAGTATGGCGACAAGGTCGTGCTCGAGAACATCGACCTGTCGATCACCCAGGGCAGCTTCGTCTCGATCGTCGGCCCGTCGGGCGCTGGCAAGAGCACTTTCCTGCGGCTGATCATCGGCCAGGAGGCGCCGACGCGCGGCGCGATCGACCTGGATGGCCAAAAACTGCGCGCCGAGCCGGGGCCTGATCGTGGCGTGGTGTTCCAGAAGTATTCGGTGTTTCCGCACCTGTCGGCCCGCGACAACGTCGTCTTTGGCCTGGACTGCGCCGGCTCGCCGTTCCTGGGCAAGCTGGCGGGCGCGCGTCGCCGCAGGGCGCTGGAGGAGGCTGACGCCATGCTGGCCGCCGTGGGGCTGGGCGACAGCGGCGACCTCTATCCGGCCAAGCTGTCGGGCGGCATGCAGCAGCGTCTGGCCATCGCCCAGGCCCTGATCAAGAAGCCCCGCATCCTGCTGCTGGACGAGCCGTTCGGAGCCCTGGATCCGGGCGTGCGGCTGGACATGCACGAGCTGATCACCGGCCTTTGGCGCGACAACGGCCTGACCATCATGATGGTCACCCACGACATCAAGGAGGCCTTCAAGCTGGGCACTCGCGTGCTGGCCTTCGACAAGCGCCGCCGTGACCCGCATGCACCGCACCGCTACGGGGCGACGGCGGTCTACGACTTCCCACTGGACAAGTCTGGGGCGGTGGGGCCGGAGGCGCTGGCGGGACTGGGGAAGGACTAGGTCCGAAGCGTCCGGCGTCGCAATTTGGCCCGACCGGCATGCAGTCTCGTCGTCGCTGTGCGGAGCGCGTTCAATGACCGATCTTTGCGCCTTGCTGCTGGCGCTGCTGCTGATCACCGCGGCCGTCGCCATCCACTTTCAGGCCTTGCTGGCCTTGTCGGCCTGGCAGGAGCGGTCCGCGGGCGCCTCGGGTCATTTCAAGGTTCTGATGATCATTTTCGGCCTGATCGCCGCCCACGCCGTGGAGGCCGGAGTGTTCGCCGCGGGCTATGCGCTGGGCGAGCGCTGGCTGCGCCTGGGAACCTTTGTCGGCGCGGCGCGCATGAGCGCCAGCCAGTTCTTCTATTTCTCGATCGAAGCGTTCACGACCCAGGGGGTGGGCGACGTCTATCCCATCGGGCCGCTGCGCCTAGTGGCGAGCCTGGAACCCTTGGCCGGCTTGATCCTGATCGGCTGGTCGACGACCTTCACCTTTCTGGCGATGGGGCTCGACTGGCGCTTCGCTAGAGCATTTTCAAGCGAAGTGGACGCCGGTTCGCGTGAAGAAAATACGCTAAAACAAAGATCTAGAGCGCCTGACCTGACGCCGTCAGGCCGGGAAACGCTCTAGGCGTTGAGCGACGCGATGTAGGCCCGCCAGCCGCCCAGGGCGGTGATGTCGGCGGCTCCGTTCAGGGCGCGGGGCTCGGCGACGAAGCCTTTCACCGAGGTTCCGTCCTCCAGGGTCACCGTGCCGATCGCCAGAGGGGCCGGGACCTCAGCCGTGAAGCTGCCGAACGCCTCGACGTCCAGCTCGTAGACCTCGACCAGGATCGAGGCGCCGCCGTCTCCGACGTGAACGAGCGCCGGCTTGGGCGGCGTCGAGTTGGCGATGGCGTAGAGCTTGTAGGCTGGCGCGGTCCTGGTGGCCGAGACGAGGCGGGCCTCACGCGAGGTCAACTGCCAGTGCAGGGGCATGCCGGAGAGGTGCGCGCCGACCACGGCCAGCTTCACGCCGGGCTTGTGGGGCGTCAGATCCAGCGGGGGCGTGTCGGCCATGGGGAAGGTCTCCAGATAGTGCGCGGCCAGGTCCAGCAGCGCGCGGTCGGCGAAGGCGGGGCCGACCAGGGTCACGCCGAAGCCCGTGCCGTCGGCGCGGAAGCCGGCCGGAACGGCGAGGGCGGACAGGTCCAGCAGGTTCACGAAGTTGGTGTAGAGGCCGAGATTGGCGTTCAGCGCCAGCGGCTCGGCCTTGAGTTCCTTGAGCCGGTAGATGGTCGGCGCGGTCGGCAGGAAGAGCACGTCGGCGACGTCCCAGATCGCCTCGGCTGCGCGGCGGTAGCCCTCCAGGGCGTAGAGGCCCTTGAAGGTTTCGACGCCCGTGACGGCCAGGCCGCCCTGGACGATGGCGCGGACGGTCGGCTCGATGGCGCTGGGCGCCGCCCGCAGCAGCGGCTCGACGGCGGCGGTCCGCTCGGCGACCCATGGGCCGCTGTAGAGCAGCTTGGCCGCGTCCAGCAGCGGTGCGATGTCGACCTCGACGGGGACGCCGCCGACGGCCTCCAACCGCGCGACGGCCGCCGTGTAGAGCCCCTCGGACTCGTTATCGCCGAGGAAGATGCGCTGCTCGGGACGCGGGATCGCGAACCGCAGACCGCCCATGGCCAGAACGAGCGGCGTCTCGGGCCCGCGGCGGGAATAGTCGTCTTCGGGATCGAAGGCGGCCAGAACTTCGTCCACGAGGGCCGCGCCGGCGAGGTCGGCGGCGAAGACGCTGATGCAGTCCAACGACCGGCAGGCGGGGACCAGGCCGCGCGCGCTCCAGCGCCCCTTGCTGGGCTTGAGGCCGACCAGGTGATTGAACGCTGCCGGCACCCGGCCCGAACCGGCGGTGTCGGTGCCCAGCGAAAACGCGACCAGGCCGGCGGCGACCGCGACCGCCGAACCCGAGCTGGATCCGCCGCTGACGAAGGCTTGGTTGAAAACGCAGCGCGGCGCGCCATAGGGGCTGCGCGCGCCGACTAGGCCCGTGGCGAACTGGTCGAGATTGGTCTTGCCGACGAGCACCGCCCCGGCCGCGACCAGCCGCTCGACCACGGTCGCCGAGCGGTCCGGGGTGTAGGCGAAGGCGGGGCAGGCGGCGGTGGTCGGAAAGGAGCCGACGTCGATGTTGTCCTTCACCGCGAACGGAACGCCAGCCAGCCGCAGGTTCTCGCCGGCGGCGATGCGGGCGTCGACGGCGCGGGCCTGGGCCAGGACCGCCTCGGGGGGCAGGCGCAGGGTCCAGACCTGGGGCTGGATCAGGTCATAGGCGGCGACCGCATCCAGTGCGGACCGGGCGACCTCGACGGCGCTGGCGCCGCCGGTCACGGCCTTGGCGATGGCTTCGACGGACAGGCGTTCGAAGCTCACGCGGCGACCTCCAGATCCGGAGTGACGGCGATGACCGGCGCGCCGGCGGCGATGGACTGCGAGGGTAGGGCGTAGACGGCGCTGACGACTCCGGCCACGGGGGTGGAGATGTCGCACTCGGCCTTCATGGCCTCGATGATGGCGATCACCGCCCCGGCCTCGACCCGCTGGCCAGGCTCGACCAGCACCTTCCAGACGTTGCCGCCCAGCGGGGCCTCGACGAGGTCCGCGCCCGGCGGGATCTCGACGGCGGCTGCCTCTTCCTCGGCGTCCGCGACGCCGGACAGGGCCTCGACGCGGGCGAATTCGCCCTTGGTCTCCCAGTCGGCGCGCTCGGCGTCGAAGGCGGCCTGGCGCGTGGCCTGGAAGGCGGCGATGCCGTCGGCCTCCTCGGCCAGCATCCGGCGGTAGTCGGAGAGACGGAAGGTCTCCTCCTCGATGCGGATCTGGCGGCGCCCCAGCGGGAAGTCGCGCCGCCACTCGGTCAGCTCCTCGGCGCTGACCGGGAAGAAGCGGATTTGGTCGAAGAACCGCAGCAGCCAGGGCTTGCCGTCGGTGAAGGCCTCGGTCTGACGCCAGGTGTTCCACACCTGGATCGTGCGGCCGAACAGCTGGTAGCCGCCCGGCCCTTCCATGCCGTAGATGCACATATAGGCCCCGCCGATGCCGACCACGTTGGGCGGGGTCCAGGTGCGGGCGGGGTTGTACTTGGTGGTCACCAGGCGGTGGCGCGGGTCGACCGGCGTGGCCACCGGCGCGCCCAGATAGACGTCGCCCAGACCCATCACTAGGTAGCGGGCGTCGAACACGATCCGCTTGACGTCCTCGATGCTTTCGAGCCCGTTGACCCGGCGGATGAACTCGATGTTGTCGGGGCACCACGGCGCGTCGTCACGGACGGCCTGCATGTACTTGTCGATGGTCTGGTAGATCGCCGGGTCTTTCCAGCTCAGCGGCAGATGGACGACACGCGAAGGGATCTCGAAGTCGTCCAGCCCGCCCAACCGGTCCTCGGCGGCGACCAGGATTTCCAGCAGTCGGGCCTGAGTGAGGCGGCGGCTGTCGTAGTGCACCTGCAGCGAACGGATGCCCGGCGTCAGGTCGATCACGCCCTCCGGCGCCTGCGCCTGAAGGTCCAGCAGCAGGGCGTGGATGCGCAGGCGCAGCTCAAGGTCCAGCACGATCGGGCCATACTCGACCAGCAGGTGCTGGTCGCCCTGGCGGCGGTAGAGCACCCGGGGTCGGTGGCCGTCCTGGGACAGCTCGCGGAGAATGGGACTCGCCTGATCGTCCGCTGGCGGCGGGACAGGCAAAGACGACCGCGCGCCGAGATCGGCGATCAGCGCCTCCTGGGCCTCCAACGCGGCGACGGCCGAGGCGTCGTCGACCACGGCGAAGCGGACCGTGTCGCCCGGCGCCAGCTGGCCGGCCTTCCAGAGGTCGGCCAGGATGATCACGAACGGACAGACGAAGCCGCCCAGCGACGGGCCGTCCGGACCCAGGATGATCGGCATGTCGCCGGTGAAGTCGACCGCCCCGATGGCGTAGGCGTTGTCGTGGATGTTCGAGGGGTGCAGCCCGGCCTCGCCGCCGTCGCGCCGCGCCCATTCGGGCTTGGGGCCGACCAGGCGCACGCCGGTGCGGTTGGAGTTGTAGTGCACCTTCCAGTCCGTACCGCCGATCATGGCGACGTCGGCCGGGGTGAAGAAGTCCGGCGCGCCGTGCGGGCCGGGCAGGACACGGATCGTCCAGGTCTTGGTGATTTCGGGGCGCAGATCGTTCGCCAGAGCCGGGGCGGCGTTCGCGCCGGCCGGCTCCAACACCCGCAGCGCATCGCCGGCGGTCAGGTTGCGTCCGGCATGGCCGCCGAATCCGCCCAAGGTGAAGGTCGAGCGGCTGCCTAGATAGGCGGGCACGTCGAGACCGCCCTGGAACAAAAGATAGCCCCGCAGTCCCGCCTCCAGAGCGCGGCCGATCTTCAGCACCTGGCCGGCCTGAACCGCCAAGGGCGCGTAGGACTCGACGGGCGCGCCGTCCAGGCGGGCGTCGAAGCGCGCGCCGGTCAGGCACACGATGGCGGGACGGTTGAACTTCAGGGTCGGGCCGAGGGCGGTGATTTCCAGCCCGGCGGCGTCCTCGCCATTGCCCAGCAGCCGGTTGCCCAGCCGGAACGAGACCGCGTCCATCGGACCTGACGGGGGCACGCCGACGTTCCAATAGCCCTGGCGACCCGGCCAGTCCTGCACGGTGGTGGCCGGGCCGCCGTTCAGCACCTGGATGGTGTCGGGCGTCCAGGCCACGGTCTCCAGGGCGCGTGTTGAGACCTCGCCGGTCACGAACGGCGCGCTGCGAACCACGGCGCGCAGCCAGTCGAGATTGGTCTCGATACCGGCCAGGCGCGTCTCGTCCAGCGCCTGCTGCAAGGACGTCACCGCTGTCGCGCGGTCGGGCGCGGTGACGATCAGCTTGGCCAGCATGGGGTCGTAGAAGGCGCTGACCTCGGTCCCGTCGGCCACCCAGCCGTCGGCGCGGACGCCGTTCGGGAAGGCGACCTGGGTGAGCACGCCGGAGCTGGGCCGATAGTCCTGGGCTGGATCCTCGGCATAGAGGCGCACCTGGATCGATGCGCCCTTCGGCTCGGGCGGCGGGGCGTTGAGGAAGGCGAAATCGCCGGCCGCGCCACGCACCATCCATTCCACCAGGTCGACGCCGGTGACCTGCTCGGTCACGCCATGCTCGACCTGCAGCCGGGTGTTGACCTCCAGGAAGAAGAAATCGTCACGGTCGGCGTCGTAGAGGAACTCCACCGTGCCGGCCGAACGGTAGTTGGCCGCCTGGGCCAGGCGCACGGCTGCGTCCAGCAGGGCCGCGCGCGTCGTGGCGGGCAGGCCGGGTGCGGGGGTCTCCTCGACGACTTTCTGGTTGCGGCGCTGCAGGGAGCAGTCGCGCTCGCCCAGGGCCACGACCTTGCCGGCTCCGTCGCCGAACACCTGCACCTCGACGTGCCGCGCCTTGCGCACGTAGCGCTCCAGAAAGACGCCGCTGTCGCTGAAATTGCCGGTCGCCAGGCGCTGGACGGCGGCGAAGGCCTCCTCGACCGCCTCGGCGGTTTCGCAGACCCGCATGCCGATGCCGCCGCCGCCGGCCGTGGCCTTCAGGATCACCGGGAAGCCGATGCGCTCGGCTGCTTCCAGCGCCGCCGCCGGATCGACCAGCAGATCGGTGCCTGGCGCCAGCGGCACGCCATGCGCCTGGGCCAGGTCACGGGCCGTGTGCTTGAGGCCGAAGGCGCGGATGTTGTCCGCCGTCGGGCCGATGAAGGCGACGCCGGAGTCCTCGCAGGCCTGGGCGAAGTCGGCGTTTTCGCTGAGGAAGCCGTAGCCGGGGTGGATGGCCTGGGCGCCCGTGGCCTTGGCCGCGGCCAGGACGAGGTCGGCGCGCAGATAGCTTTCGGCGGCCGGCGCGGGGCCCAGGCGCACGGCTTCGTCGGCCAGGGAGACGTGCAGCGAGCCGGCGTCGGCGTCGCTGAACACCGCCACGGACTTCACGCCCATGGCCTTCAGTGTACGGATGATGCGGCAGGCGATGGCGCCGCGGTTGGCGATCAGGACCTTGTCGAACATGGCGGCCCTTACTGCGCGATGATCATGCGCACCGGCGTCGGATCGAAGCCGTTGCAGGGGTTGTTGATCTGTGGGCAGTTGGAGACCACCACCACCACGTCCATCTCGGCGCGCAGGTCGACATAGAGGCCGGGCGCGGAGATGCCGTCGACGATGCCTAGGGCCCCGTCGGCTTCGACGGGGACGTTCATGAACCAGTTGACGTTGCTGACCATGTCGCGCTTGCCGCGCCCTTGGGCGGCGTTGGCGACCAGGAAGTTCTCGACGCAGGCGTGCTGGGCCTTGGTATGGTGGCCGTAGCGCAGGGTGTTGCTCTCGCACGAGCAGGCCCCGCCGATCGTGTCGTGATAGGCCACGGCCGTCGCCGTCACCGTCATCATCGGCGCGCCCTCGTTCGACAGCAGCACCGAGCCCTCGCGCAGGAAGATGTTCTTCTGGGCGGCGATGGTGTCCTGGGCGCTGTAGCGCTCTGCGTCGTCGGCGGCGCTGTAGGCCAGGAAGTCGACGGCCTGGTTGCCCTCCAGGTCGATGATCCGCAGGGTCTGACCGGCCTTGACCGTGTGCAGCCAGGGGGCGCGGGCTGGCACGACCTCGTCGTGGACGATGTCGGTCAGGGGAGGGGGATCGAACGCCATGACGGGGCCTCAGCGCGAGAAGTAGTCTTCGACGTTCAGGAAGGCGCGCAGGCCTTCGGGCGTCGCGTTGCGGATGGGGTCGCTTTCCGGTGTGACCGGGCCGCGCCAGGCGGTGGCGCGCAACGGGGTCACGGCGTAGTCGGCGCGGGGGTCCAGCACGTGCGGGCAGTTGGCCAGCACGACGATCAGGTCCATCTCGGCCCGCAGCGTGACGAACCGGCCTGGCGCGTAGGGGCCGACGTCGATCACGGTCTCGCCGCCCTGGCCGACGCGCACCTCCTTGAAGAGGTTCAGGCAGGGATGGATGTCCCTGCGCCCCAGGCCGAACTTGGCGACGCCCAGCGAGAAGCGGTCGCGAGCATTGGGATGGGCGCCGTGGTTGAAGCCGTCGCCATACTTGCGCGCGTTGCTGGCCTGGTTGGACGCGCCGCAGAAGGCGTCGTGCGTGCCGGCCTCGTCCTCGAGGATGCTGGCCAGCACCCGGCCCATATCGGACAGCAGCAGGCGGCCCTGGCAGAGATAGCCGTTCCACTGGACCTTCAGGGTGTCGGCGATGTTCAGGCGTTCGATTGGCCGTTCGGCGTTGAAGATCAACAGCGAGACAGCCGCGTCGCCGGCCAGGTCGGTCAGGCGCAGGCGCGCGCCGCGCGCGACCTGGCGGCTGGCGTAGCCGCCCGGCGCGATGGTCTCGTCCCAGACCACGTCAGCAGCCGCGACGCCGGGCGGCAGGTTTGCGGCGGCGCTGGCCGGCACGGTCGGCATGGCCTCGACATGGGTCCCTGCCTGGGCGCGAGCGTGGGCCTGGGCGGCGTAGGGGGTGCCCGTTTGGCTTGGGATATTGTCGCTCACGGGGACTCTCCGTCGGGCTCGTCGCCGTGGAAATGCAGCGGCGGCAGCAGGGCGGTGGTGGTGACGAGCTTGATCTGCTGGACGCCGCGCACCTTGCGCAGGTCGTCGCACAGTTGCTGGAGACGCTCGGCGGGGCCTTGGACCAGGAGGACTTCCATGGCCTGGTCATCCTCCAGGAAGACATTCTGGGCCGAGATCACCTCTTTCACGTAGCCCAGCTGGGTCTGGGCCAAGGCGTGGCGGACCCGGCCGCTTTCGGCGCGGTAGATCAAGGTGATGGTGCCGGCCAGCACGGCGTCGGGGCGCTCGCCGCTGTGTTCGGCCAGCTCGTGGCGGATCAACTCGGCGATCATCTGCGAGCGGCTGGGCAGGCCGCGCTCGGCGACCATGGCGTCGAGCTGGGTCATCAGCTCGGCCGGCAGGCTGATGCTCAGGCGCGCCAGTGTTGAGGAGGACGTATCCATGTTGCGCATCCCATCATCGATATTACGAAGGATGCAATGCGTAATACTGAGGGGCGGTTCAACCGAGCCGCGGGCGCCTCGGTTTTGAGCGGCGAGCGTGCGATCCTTGCGCATCCGGGCGGAAGGCCCGGCCGGTCAAAGTCAGGCCGGCCGCCCTTCAACGGCTGGAGAGGATGGCGACCGCGTTGGGCAATCCCTCGGCGCGGGCTTCCAGCCGGATGGTCCCGCCGGCCTTGCGCGTCTGGACGAGCGCCTGGGCCCAGCCGTTGTAGGTCGTGCGGAACGCGGCCTTGTCCGGCTCGTGGCTGTTAGGGTCGCCGTTGCCGACGCCGATCAGTCTTCCTGGGCCGGTAAGGCCGAAATCGACCCGCACGGCCGCCTTCGGCACAATCACGCCGGCCTTGTCACAGACCGAGACATTGACCACGGCCACGTCCTGGCCGTCGGCGGTCAACTGCGTGCGGTCCGGCGCGAGGACGAGGCGGGCGGGGGCGCCGGCCGTGCGGCGCTCGGCCTTGAGCACCACCTGGCCGTTCTTGAAGCCATAGGCGACAAGCCGGCCGGGCGCGTAGGGAACCGTCCATTGCGCATGCCCATCCTTGGGCGGCGTCTTCCGGCCCAGGGAGACGCCGTTGAGGAACAACTCCACGGCCTCGAGGTTCGAATAGGCCCAGACCTCGATCGGCTGGCCCTCGCGGCCCTCCCAGTTCCAATGCGGCAGGAGATGCAGAACCGGCAGGTCGTCGCGCCACCAGGCCTGGTAGTAGTAGAAGATGTCCTTGGGCAGGCCGCACAGGTCCATGATGCCGAAGTTGGAAGACACCGACGGCCACCAGTTGAACGGCGTCGGCTCGCCCCGATAGTCGAAGCCTGTCCACACGAAGCCGCCCAGCAGGTAAGGCTTGGAATTGTAGAGGCTCCACCAGGCCTGGGCCGTCTTGCCCCAGTAGGGCGCGTCGACATCGTACGACGAGACGACGGCGCGCTTGTCGTCGCGGGCGTACTCGCCGCGCGTGGAGACGGCGCTGGCGGTTTCGGTGCCGATGATTGGCATGTCCGGATATTGGACCCGGAACGGCTCGATCAGCTCTTCGTGGTAGTTGAAGCCCATCACGTCCAGGGCCTCGGTGATCCCCTGGCCCTGGCCGCG